>Ga0154006_1000008_pt1 | contig 177645 bp, 182 predicted proteins | sample TSFL090MetaG_FD_104747 | JGI IMG/M metagenome (GOLD analysis project Ga0154006, IMG submission 104747) | Attine ant fungus gardens microbial communities from Florida, USA - TSFL090 MetaG | ecosystem: Host-associated > Fungi > Mycelium > Unclassified | place: USA: Florida, Wakulla State Forest...
AAGGAACTTCGGCTAAACCCGGCGCGTCCGTGCGCCAACGTCGAAGCTAACACATCCTGTGTGTCGAAGGAACTTCGGCTAAACCCGGCGCGTCCGTGCGCCAACGCCGAAGCTAACACATCCTGTGTGTCGAAGGGAATACATTTTGAAATGGGTGAAGCGATGCGTCATTATTTGATCATTAATGGACCTAATCTGAATCAATTAGGCAATAGGGAGCCAGATGTTTATGGCAAGGAGACATTGGATGACCTTGTCGCATATATAAAGGAGTTTGCCAAACAACACGTCTTTGCCGTCACGTGTAAGCAGAGCAATTATGAGGGAGAGATCATCAACTGGATACATGAAGCGTCCTTAGACTATGATGGCGTTGTGATCAACCCAGCGGCTTTCACACACTATAGCTACGCCATTAGAGACGCGCTTGCTGGGCAAAGTTTACCTGTTATAGAGGTGCATTTATCCAATATTCATAAAAGAGAACCCTTCCGTCATCAGTCAGTTACAGCGCCTGTTGTCATCGGACAAATTGTCGGACTTGGTTTTCGTGGTTATCAGTTGGCATTGACTTATTTAGAAGCATATACGCATGAAGAAGATAAAGGATGATACCACGTCAGATATGAATGGTTTCATGTAAGAGATGAAAGGGGAGAGGACGTCAATCATGATTTCTGTAAACGATTTTCGCACAGGGCTGACCATTCGAGTGGATGAGGGCATTTGGTCAGTCATAGAATTTCAACATGTGAAGCCTGGTAAGGGAGCGGCTTTTGTTCGTTCAAAACTACGTAATTTACGCACGGGCTCTATCCAAGAAAAAACCTTCCGTGGTGGTGAAAAAGTGGAGCGTGCACATATTGAAAACCGCCGCATGCAATATCTATACGCAAACGGAGAACAACATACTTTTATGGATTTAGAGAGCTATGAACAGACCGAGTTAAGCGCTAAACAAATTGCTGAACAATTAAGATTTTTGAAAGAGAATATGGAAGTACATATTCAAAGTTTTGAAGGTGAAACGATCGGTGTTGAGCTTCCTAACACCGTTGAATTAGAAGTGACGGAAACGGAACCTGGAATTAAAGGAGATACAGCTTCTGGGGGCTCTAAGCCAGCAACGCTTGAAACAGGCTATACTGTTCAAGTCCCCTTCTTCGTTAATCAGGGTGATAGACTTATCATTGATACGCGTACTGGAAATTATGTATCTCGTGCCTAGTCAGAGGAAGACTAGCTTATTGCTAGTCTTTTTTTGTGCTTTGTAAAAAGCGGTGGCGCTCAATTACATTTTTGAGACATGCTCTTTATGGTTTGTGGAGAGATGTGAATGGCTTATGAAGCATGACTGCATTTTAAAAAATATAAGAGGCAGAGAAGGTTGCTGGGACAAAACTCAGCCTTTGAAAAGAGTGGTACTTACCAACATTTATTGGTGAGTGCCACTCTTTTTTGATATATAGGACATGCCGAATTTAGTCGAAGGCCCTTTCTTTTGATCACGTTGAGTAAGTGGACTGACGCTCCAGAACGCTCGCTTTCCTCGGGCACGGCTTCAGCCTCCTCAGAAAGCACTCAACGCTTTCTTGCGGGGTCTTCAGACACGTGCTGTTCCAGAAGGAGTCTCGTCTCTTTTGTTCTCATCCACTTAAACTTGAGTGTTAGTGTTAATGATGTCTTTACGAAAACAAGCAGACAAAAATGGTCGGGCAATTTTCGATGATGCAAACATAAACATTAACGGAAGAAATCTACGAAGACTCCTGCGGGAACAGCAACAGCTGAAAATCCTTAGTGTGACATGACAGGGGAACACTAAGAGTTGAGGCGTTGCCCGCGGAAAGCGAAGTAGGTTGCTGGAATGGATGGATAAGGAACTTCGGCTACCCTACACATCCATGTGCCAACGCCGAAGCTAGCACATCCTGTGCGTCGAAGGAAAAAGCATAAAGTGTACGGGCCTGCATATAGTGGTAAAAAGTAATAAGCCTGAGAAGGGTGAGAAAAATTGGATGAAGTATTGACCTTGATCCCTGAGCATATAACGAAAGAGATTTTGCAACTGTCTCCACAGTTAGTGGATCAACTTGAAGAAATTAGATGTCGTATCGGGCGTCCAGTGGAGTTAATGTATGGAGGAAAGCCACATTTTTTAGACAAGCTCATATTCTCTGTCCAGGATGCTAGAGCTTTGTTAGGAAAGTTAAGTCACTATTCTCTGTATACATTGGAAGAAGAACTTAGGCGGGGATATGTCACGATTAGTGGCGGACACCGGATTGGGCTTGCAGGGAAGGTCATCACTGAAGAGAGTCAGGTGAAACGCATCAGGGATGTCAGTTCCTTTAACATTCGAATAGCAAGGCAACGGCTTGGTGCTTCTCGTGCGGTATTGGAGTTTCTTTATCAAGACCATCGTTGGTATAACACGTTGATTATCGGTCCTCCGCAAGCAGGAAAGACCACTTTGTTAAGGGATATTGCTAGGATGGCTAGTCAAGGTGAAGGAATCATTCCTTCTGCTAAAGTAGGCATTGTGGACGAGCGCTCAGAGATTGCGGGTTCCGTCAAAGGAGTTCCTCAGCATGTGTTCGGTCCACGTGTTGATGTTTTAGATGCTTGTCCAAAGGCTGAGGGGATGATGATGTTAATTCGATCAATGAGTCCAGAATTAATCATTATTGATGAAATTGGTCGTGAGGAAGATAGTGAAGCACTGCTTGAAGTTTTAAATGCTGGCGTGAATGTGATTGCTAGTGCCCATGGCTACAGCTATGAACAGATTCTTCTAAGGCCGAACATGCATCTGCTCGTGGAGCAGCGTTTGTTTGACCGCTTCATTATTTTATCGAGACGCGGAGGTCTAAGAGTTATTGAGGCTATTTATAATGGAGAGGGCTCGCTTATTTCGCGCAATAGAGCACTTATTTAACAAATGAAGATCATAGGTTCTCTTCTCATTATTTTGACATCAATGGCAATTGGTCGGATGTATGGCAAGCGTTATCGAGATCGTCCTCGTCAATTAAGACAATTGCGTTCAGCGCTTCAGGTGTTGGAGACTGAAATCACATATAGTTTAAGGCCGATTGGTGATGTAGCTGCTAAGCTCATGCAACAGTTGCCAAAACCCATCAATCTATTTTTTAAACAGCTTACTGAGGAGTTGAACAAGGGGTTGCCTTTGCAAGGAGCGTGGAAAGAATCTGTCCACAAATTTTGGCAAGGGACGGCATTGAAAAAGAGTGAGCAAGACATCTTGCTGCAATTTGGTGTGACATTAGGGCAATCCGATCGGGAAAACCAGGAGAAACACATTCATTTAGCCTTGACGCATCTTGAGCGTGAAGAATTTGAGGCAAGAGAGGCCCAAGCCACTTATGAAAAATTGTGGAACACCATGGGGTTTTTGGCTGGTCTTTTGATTGTCCTTCTATTAATTTGATGCATGAATTCATCCATTCTGAGAAACTGTGAACCATTCTTAGTGGTTACAAGAGGGGAGGAAGCACCATGTCATTAGATGTGAATACAATTTTTCAAATTGCTGGGATTGGCATTATAGTTGCCATGATACAAACGGTATTAAAACAAATGGGAAAGGACGATTGGGCTCAATGGGTCACGCTTATTGGCTTTGTTGTCATTCTCTATATGGTCTCTTCCTTAATTGGCAATCTCTTTGATAAGATCAAGGACGTCTTCCTGTTTCAAGGGTAGGGGGAATGCAAGATTGAAATTCTACAAATTGTCGGTATTGGATTAATCGCTACTTTTTTGGCATTGATACTGAATGAGCAAAAACCGGCCTTTGCTTTTCTTCTTGTTGTCTTTGTTGGGATTTCTATTTTTTTGTTGCTGATCGGAAAAATACAACAAATCATTGAAACGATTGAACGCTTGGCGGTGAACGCTAATCTCAATATTGTCTATGTGACGACGATTCTTAAGATCATAGGCATCGCTTATATTGCTGAATTTGGTGTGCAAATTGCTCGTGATGCTGGTCAAGGATCGTTGGCTTCCAAAATTGAACTTGCTGGTAAAATTCTTATTTTGGTGATGGCAATTCCTATTATCACAGCAATTATTAAAACGATATTGGGACTCATTCCCCAATAATAAAGGAGCTACATTATGTGGTCTCTATCACAACTCCCGAAAAAATATGCTGTCCTTCTCATTATGCTCAGTCTTTCCATCATCGTGTTTTGGTCTTCAAGTGCTTCAGCGGAATCAGTGACCAATGATGTGGTGGACAAGCAGTTGAATAGCATCCAAACAGATGATATTAAAGCGTATTGGGATAAAGTGGTTACCCAATATAATGGGTTTCTTCCAGAGAGTAGAGATATGACCTTTAAGGAATTTCTCACGGCTGACAAGGGTCATTTTATGAAGGCATGGTTCAAGGGAGTTATGCGTTATTTGTTTCACGAGTTGCTGGTCAATGGCAAATTATTAGGAACATTGATTTTATTGACGGTGTTTTCAATGGTTTTACAAAATATACAAAATGCATTTGAACATCCAACGGTGTCTAAAGTGGCTTATGCTGTCGTTTATATGGTTCTTGTTATTCTGGCGTTGAACTCCTTCAAAGTAGCCACATCTTATACGATAACAGTCATTAATGATATGAGCCATTTCTTACTCGCACTCATGCCCCTTATATTGGCGTTGATGGCAACTTCGGGAGGATTAACATCCGTTGCCTTTTTCCATCCGCTCATCATGTTTCTCATCAATGTGAGTGGCTGGTTGACTTCTGTCATCGTACTTCCACTTTTGTTTTTATCAACATTTTTATATATTGTCAGTGCGCTGTCTGAACATTATAAGGTGACACGGCTTGCCAAGCTTCTACGTAGCGTTGGAATTGGGATATTAGCTATCTTTTTTGCTGTTTTTTTAGGAGTGATCTCTGTTCAAGGAGCCGCCACAGCTATTTCGGATGGGTTGTTGGTGCGAACAGCTAAATTTGTCACAGGGAATTTTGTCCCTGTTATTGGCAGGATGTTTACGGATGCTGCGGATACGGTCCTCAGTGCTTCTTCTCTTGTAAAAAATACAGTTGGCATTGCGGGATTGGTCATTCTTGTTACTATCGTGATTTTTCCATTATTAAAAGTGATGGCGTTAGCCTTTATTTATCATCTTGCTTCAGCTATTCTCCAACCTTTAGGTGGAGGACCTATTATTGAATGCTTATCAATCATTGGTAGGAGTATGATTTATGTTTTTGCATGCCTTGCCATTGTTGCACTCATGTTTTTCTTAGCCATCACTATCATTATCGCTTCTAGCAATTTATCTTTGATGGTGCGATAGGGAGGTCTAGGCAATTGTCAATTATTTCAAGCTGGATATCTCAAGTAGTGCTATTCATTTTGTTAGCCATCATATTAGAGCTGCTATTGCCCAATGATAGTTTTCAAAAGTATGTCAGGCTCGTCATTGGGCTTGTGCTGATCGTTTCTTTACTGAGCCCTGTCATTAAAGTTTTGCATATGCCTTTAGAGCAAATATTAAATGGGTTGAATCCTCCTCAAAAAGATGATGCTCTAAAAAATTCACTAAATCAACATAAAAGTGAAATAGAACGTGAACAAGCTGCATATACATCTAGTATAGTGGCTGGCTACATGAAAGATGACGTGCAGGAGGCGTTGGCAGATACATTTGATCTCACTATTGTTGGGGATATTCAATTAGACATTAATGACACATCACAAAATCCACAAGTTAAGCATGCCGACGTGGTTTTGGGACAAGCGAATCCCTCTAAGAAGATGAAAGGCGATCAAAAGCATTCTGACACCTTTAAAGATATCCCATCTGTTAAAAGGGTAGATGTTCAAGTAAACATCAACGATACAGCTATAGAAAATCATCCATCATCACAAGAGGCAAAAAAGCTTAAGAAAGTTAAACACTTCCTCGCAAAAAAATGGGGGATTTCACAAAATCGTTTAACACTCCAGCTTAAAGGAGGCGGTTCTTAAGTTATGTCTTTGTCCAAACTCTTGCAACTTTTGAAGAATCTATTTTCTACAGATTCAACTAACAGTGAGAGAAAAAAATCCCCGCTACAGCCATTGGTCATTCTCCTTGTCATCGGCATTGCCTTGATGGTATTCAGTCATATGTATGGATCACAATCTGTTAGTCAAAGCGATGCACATCCATCAAAAACCGTTCAAACTTCAGGAAAAAAGGCGAGTCAGGACATGGAGACATTTAAAATGGATAAAAAAAATACATTTTCCTCTTTTGAAGATTATGCCACTTATTATGAGGATCATCTCATGTCAATCTTAAATGAGGTAAGTGGGGTCTCAAATGTTCATGTCATGGTGGTTGTGGATTCTACGGTTCAAAAAATTTATGGAAAAAATACAGATAGCCAAAACAATCGTACAAATGAGGAGGATAAAGACGGTGGGACACGTGAATCTAATGAGCAGAATCAAAAAGGAGATGTCGTTATCATTGATGGAGGTGATACGAAAAAACCTCTGATCATCACAAAGAAAAGCCCTGTAATAAAAGGTGTTTGGGTTGTGGCGGATGGGATGGACAATCCAACTGTCAAGTCATGGGTTGTGGATGCTGTGAGCTCTGTGCTCGGAATCCCTTCATATAAAGTGTCTGTGACACAAGGTAAATCAAAGGAGGAGTAACACATGATACTTAAAAAACAAACAGTATGGTTACTAACAATGTTAAGTCTTATCGTGGTTTTGTCTGTATACTATATTTCGGCACCATCAAGCAATACGCCAACCTCACAGTCCTCTATGACAAACCAGGGTACGGCAAAGAAGGATTTAAAGAATGGACTTGCTTCAAGTCATGTCGTCAATGATGATGCTTTAGCAGATTATCGTTTGCAAAAACAACAAGCGGATAAAGAGCAAGCACAGCAATATGAAAAAGTGATTGATTCCGATAAAAGCACAGCTGTTCAAGTGAGCGAGGCACAGGGGAAATTACAATCCATTGAAACCATGAATCAAAAAGAATCTCTATTAGAAGGAGAAATCAAATCAAAAGGTTTTGAAGATGTGGTTGTCAATGTCTCTGGATCTGATGTCAGTGTTTACGTGAAGGTAGGCAGTCTATCCAATGAGCAAGCTAATGAAATTATGCGTATGGTCAATAGTGAACTTGGGGATGTTCATGTTAGTATCGAGCGTGAACCTGTAAAATGATAGGGTAAATGATGAAGAGGATGGGACATAAAATCTGGGAAAAAGATACAAAACATGAACAACGATTGAGCACAAATATTGTAAGAAATCATTAACAATCCAGTGGAAGGAAGCTCCAGAACGCTCGCTTTCCAAAGACATTCAAATAGTGCGTATAAATCCACTTCAGCAATCTACTACGCTTTCCGCAGGCAACGCTTCAACTCTTAGTGCTTCACCACCGTGTCACACTAAGGATTTTCAGCTGTTGCTTTTCCTGCAGGAGTCTTCGTAGGTTGCTTTCGTTCATGTTTATGTTTGTATCATCGAAAATTGGCTGATCCTTTTTATTCGTTTTTGTAAAGGCATTATTAGTGCTGGAGTGAATTAATAGGGAATTTCGGCTAAGCCCGGCATATCCTGTGCGTTCGAAGGAAAGCGAGCATTCTGGAATGTCCATTACTTCTCAATCTATAGATTTCCTTTTAACAAGAGTGGTATTTACCAACATCTATTAGTGAGTATCACTCTTTTCACTGACTAGGTTTTGTTCCACCCTCTTTTATTATAATTTTAGCTATGAAACTCACGATAAGGAATCTTTTGAACACTATAGAACATTGCCTAGCCAATTTTTCTTTGCAAATCTCTGCAACTTCTATTAAAATGAAGGAGACTATAATTGGACATATCTGGGACATTTTCACTTATAAAATGAAGGATCATTGGTAGAGATGTCCAGTATAATTTTAGATGAAGGTGTTTAAAGGGGTGCGGGATTTTGCTTAAAATCGAAGAATTAAAAGAACTTATTCAACTTATTGATGACTCATCCATCGATGAATTTGAGTACGAAATTGACAATTCAAAAGTAGTCTTAAGAAAAAGTAAAGAAGGAGTCATCCCTCAAACAGTTGTTCAGGCTCCGATAGCTCCACAGGCACAACCGGTACAATCAGCAGCGGTACAACAAGATTCTCAGGGATCATCGGCTGATAATGATAATGTGGATCAGCGAGATGATTTGCATGAGATTGCTTCGCCGATGGTTGGGACATTCTATGCTAAGCCATCTCCAGATAAAGATAATTTTGTAAAGGTCGGGAATAAAGTATCTGATAGCACAGTTGTTTGTATTATTGAAGCAATGAAGCTATTCAACGAACTTGAGGCAGATATTAAAGGTGAAATTGTCGATGTTCTCGTTGAAGATGGACAGCTCGTTGAATATGGTCAACCACTTTTCCTTGTTAAGACAGAATAGGGGTTCTACGTATGTTAAAAAAAATACTTATTGCAAACCGTGGTGAAATTGCTGTACGTGTTATACGTGCGTGCAAGGAAATGAATATTGAAACCGTAGCAGTCTATTCTCAAGCCGATAAAGAAGCTTTACATGTGCAACTCGCCGATGAGGCTTATTGCATTGGACCGACAAGTTCTAAGGAGAGCTATCTGAATTTTTCTAGTATCATGAGTGTTGCCATCTTAACAGGTGTGGATGGCATCCATCCAGGCTATGGTTTTTTAGCAGAGAATGCTGATTTTGCAGAGCTTTGCGAAGAATGCGCTATGACGTTTATTGGTCCTAATTCAGAGATCATTAGTAAAATGGGCATTAAGGATGTTGCCAAAAGCACGATGAAGAAGGCTGGTGTTCCTGTTGTTCCTGGTTCTGAGGGCATTGTTGAAACCACTGAAGAAGCTGTAAAGATTGCTGAGGTCATCGGCTATCCAGTGCTCATTAAGGCAACGGCTGGTGGTGGTGGTAAAGGTATTCGTATCGCTAGAAATGAAGAGGAGCTCACAAAAGGCGTGTCAATCACTCAGCAAGAAGCGGCGACAGCTTTTGGTAATTCGGGGGTTTATCTTGAAAAGTTTGTTGAAGATTTTCGCCATGTTGAAATCCAATTGCTTGCAGACAATCATGGTCATACCATTCACTTAGGTGAACGTGATTGTACGATCCAAAGGCGTTTGCAAAAGCTTGTGGAGGAAAGCCCATCGCCTGCCTTATCACCGGAAAAGCGTCAAGAAATGGGAGAGGTAGCTGTTCGGGCTGCTGAAGCCGTTAATTATACGGGGGCAGGTACTATTGAATTTATTTTTGACGCAGAGGGAAATTTTTATTTTATGGAAATGAATACACGCATTCAAGTTGAACATCCTGTAACAGAATGCGTGACAGGGATTGATTTGATTAAGGAACAAATTCGTGTTGCTTCTGGGGAACCTCTTTCTATCACACAGGAAGATGTCACCTATAAGGGCTGGGCGATTGAATGTCGTATTAACGCAGAAAATCCTGCAAAGAACTTCATGCCATCTCCTGGTGAGGTAACGATGTATCTGCCTCCCGGTGGTCCAGGTGTTCGTGTAGATTCTGCTGTTTATCCAGGCTATCGGATTCCACCGTTTTACGATTCAATGGTGGCAAAGATCATTACCTATGGCGATACACGTGAGGAAGCTATAATGAAGATGAAGCGTGCACTTGGTGAGACAGTCATTGATGGTATTAGTACAACCATTCCGTTTCATCTCAATCTATTGAATCATCCAGTTTTCGTAAAAGGAGATTTTAATACAAAATTTTTGGAAAAATATCCAATCGCCACACAAGAAAACTTTGGAGGTGACTAATTGTGGAAGATAACCGTTCTTTCTATGATGGTATTGAAGATGAATCCATGTATAGAGTGGAAGGCAATAAAATGGATCTCGGTAAGGTAGAGATTTCTCCAGAAGTGATTGAAGTGATTGCAGGCATGGCGGCAAATGAGGTAGTTGGCGTTGCTTCCATGCATGGTAGCTTTGCGACAGGGGTTGCTGAGCGCATCGGTCGTAAAAATTATGGAAAAGGCGTCAAGGTTGATTTAATTGAAGAAGGGATAACGATTGATGTGCAGTTGCGCATGACATTCGGTGTGTCGATTCCTGAAGTTGGTCGTAATGTACAGGATAACATTGCGCGAACACTTCGGGCGATGACGGCTTTAGAAGTCAATGCTATTAACATTCACGTTGTTGGGATAGAATTTGATTCCGAAAGTAATATAGGTGTTGCAAAGGGTTAAAATCAAAGGGGAGGCCCTTTGATTTTTTCCTGTATTTAGCACAGGCTTAGGATGAGCGAAGCAAACGGATATTCTGCGATGTTCCCTAGACGGTCCCTGTCTTTAGAAGACCCTCATAGTAGCAAGCATGAATGCAGTCATTGAGAAAGGATTAAAGTCTATAATGAATCGTAGAAAAGCGCGTGAAAAGGCGATACAAACTCTCTTTCAAATCGATGTTGGAAAACATCAAGTGGATAAAGTACTAAGGAATGAAGAAGAAGAAAGGGAGCTCGACCCCTTTTTTGAACAGCTCGTTACAACGACTTTGAACCATCAAGAAGACATTGATGCAACCATTAAACAATACCTAATCAAGTGGCCATTTGAAAGATTAGGTAATATTGATAAGGCGATCATGCGGTTAGCGGTTTGTGAAATGAATTATTTTGACTCTATTCCTGTCAAGGTGAGCTTAAATGAGGCTATTGAGCTGGCAAAAACCTTTGGCGATGATGATACGCGACGGTTTACAAATGGTGTGTTATCGGGTCTCGCTAATCAAGGTAAGCAACGAGATGATACAGTGTAGGGCGAATCATGTGGTTTGTGAATAGTGGCTCGCCATCTTGAGGGAATAGGAGGGATAGTTAGGGGGAATAATATGGTAGAAAGACGGTATATGACTGTTACAGGATTAACCCGATATATTAAGGGATTGTTTGAAAAAGATCGCCATCTTCAAGATGTCTGGCTTAGAGCGGAAATTTCTAATTTTAAAAGGCATAGTCGAGGTCATATGTATTTGACTTTAAAAGATAAACAAACAAGGATTTCGGCTGTGATGTTTGCAAACGATAATCGCAGGCTATCCTTTGTACCAGAGGATGGCATGAAGGTTCTTGTGAGAGGGGACATTTCGCTTTATGAGCCCTATGGACAATACCAGATCTATATTAAGGACATGCAGCCCGATGGTGTTGGTCACTTTCATCTGGCCTTTGAGCAGTTAATGAAAAAGCTTGGGCAAGAGGGGTTGTTTGACCAGGAATTTAAGAAAAATCTCCCAGCTTATCCGCAGAATATTGGTGTGATAACATCGCCCACGGGAGCGGCTATTCGTGATATCTTTACCACGATTAAAAGAAGATTTCCATCTGCAGTGATCACGGTGTTTCCTGTTTTAGTACAGGGAGACCACGCAGCTTCCTCTATAGTTCGGGCGATAGAACGTGCCAATGAGAAGCAAGCGGTTGATGTATTGATTATTGGTCGTGGCGGGGGATCTATTGAAGATCTGTGGGCTTTCAATGAAGAAATTGTAGCTCGCTCCATTCATGCTTCGCATCTTCCAATTGTTTCAGCGGTCGGTCACGAAACAGATTTTACAATTACTGATTTTGTTGCCGATGTACGTGCGGCAACTCCAACAGCTGCTGCTGAGTTGGTTGTACCGCATATTATGGAACTTCAAGAACGTATTCAAGAGCGTTATCATCGCTTGCAGAGTGTTATGAAGAAGCATCTTGAGCAGAATCGGGAGCGATTATCGACGCTACAGAATGCCTATGCTTTTAAATATCCGGTACAATTGATTCGTCAGATGGAGCAAGATCTGGATAGGATTTATGAACGCATGGTAAACCAGTCTAAACGAATGGTGGATCACTATCGACAGCACACGGAGCATGCCACTCGCTTAATTTATCAGCATCATCCTGCGGAACAATTCAAAAGAGCGGAGCAAGATAGAGAGGCTTTATTTGAGCGCTTGGAACGTGCACTAACTCATCATAAGGGAAGAAAGACGGCGTTGCTTAAGCAAGCCATGGGTCAGCTTAATGCTTTGAGCCCGCTGAATATTATGGAAAGAGGATACACGTTAACTTATAATGAGGAAAATCAGCTTGTCACATCTGTACAACAAGTTGCTGTAGAGGATAAATTAAGCATTCGCATGAAAGATGGGGTCTTGGATTGTCAGATAAGGCATATAGGAAGGTGAAGAAATTGAGCGAAGCACAAAGGGAGCAGCTTGAAGTAGATGGAGAGCAAAGCTTCGAGGATGCAATGCAGGAATTGCAACTGATTGTTAAGCAATTAGAGGAAAATGAAGTTCCTCTTGAAAAGGCAATTAACCTCTTTCAAAAAGGCGTGACTTTGTCAAAAGTATGTCATCAAAAACTGCAAAAGGTAGAAGATCAGCTGGATAAAATTTTACGAGAGGATGGCACCGAAGAAGCTTTTCATTTAGACGAGGAAAATAGCCTATGACCTTGGACGTTGTATCGTACTTGAAAACGAAAAAAACGCAGATCAACGAGCATCTTATCATGTTATTAAAAAGGACAGAGGCACCAAAGCGCCTTAAAAAGTCCATGCTCTATTCTGTTAAGGCTGGAGGCAAACGCTTGCGGCCTATCTTAATGCTGGCAGTTATTGAGGCTTTTCAATGCAAAACCGAGTATGGCATGCAGCCAGCTGCGGCTCTTGAATTTGTCCATACCTATTCTTTGATTCACGATGATCTGCCTGCCATGGATGATGATGATTTGCGCAGAGGGCTTCTAACCAACCACAAAAAATTTGATGAAGCTACAGCTATCTTGGCGGGTGATGGTTTATTGACCTTTGCGTTTACATGCTTAGCACAGGCACCGTTTATCAACGATAAGGTCAAGCTCTGGCTAATTCAAGAATTAGCCAACGCCGCGGGTTCTTCTGAGATGATCGGTGGGCAAATGGATGATATACAGGCAGAAGGAAAGACATTAGATATCATCGCACTGGAGAAAATTTATCAAAAGAAAACTGGACGTCTGTTAGAGTTTGCGGTGATGGCAGGGGCAACAATTGCTAATGGTGATCAAAGCACGAAGGATAATTTACAGTTGTTCGCTCGTCACTTAGGTCTAGCTTTTCAAATCCAAGACGATATCTTGGATATTGAAGGTGACGAATCGATGCTTGGCAAGCCTGTAGGCAGTGACGTTGGAAATAAAAAAAATACGTACCCAGAAATTCTTGGGATTGAAGGCGCAAAAAAACAACTCAAAGTACATTTTGAAAAGGCACTTGATGCTTTGAACAGAACATCCATTCAACATGAAGCTTTGGAGGGCATTGCCCATTTCGTTATTGAACGTCACTATTGAGTGTGTCTAATTTATAACAATTATTGAGAGACTCATTTTTTTATGATATAATTTGTTCATAAGATATATAGGTGGTGCAGTATTCTAGTCAGTCCACTATTTTTGAGGGCGGGCCTAAAAATCCGCTAAAGGGCACATCGATGAAGTTCTTGGTATTGGCTTGGGGCGCCCAGCCTTGGGTCAATTCTGGGAGTAAAGGATGTAGGGCGATCCACAATGGCATGTGGGCGATGACCCTGCATTCGCGGAGACTTTGCTTGTCGCAAGATGCGAGCAAGCATTGGAAAACCTGCCTTTTGATGGTTCGTTAGGGAATCGGGGTAGCGTAGCCTGCCTTGAGTGAGCTTTGAGGGGATTAGGTTTTATGAGACAACGCTCGTTGGCCAACAACGGTGGCTCATATCCTATGAAATCAAGCTTGCAAAAGAGGCTAGGGATTAGTCGAGACTGTTGAGGAAAACTCCTAGACTGTTCGCAAGACATTTAAATGGGATTATAGTGCGGACTAAGTGGTGATCTAGTTCGATGTTCGGTGACGACATCGGTAAGGCTTTAAATGGAAACTGCCAAAACGGCGACGCTTTGGTGGCTTTACGGGAAAACCTACTGGACCTAAGCCGTAGCGTTTACTCTTTAAATGACCACCTATTTTCATAAGTTATATCATGAAGGTTATATAGCGGATGTTATTTGAAGGATCGTTGAATTAAAGTGTTATGATTACCGTTATCACGTTGGTGTTAACGGTTAATTTTTTAGTGATATTCAGTGCTGTTTTAAAGAAGCTAGGGGACAGTTGATAGCCATCATGGTTTTATCATTGTCCTTTTAAAGGTTTTCTAACACTATATTTAAGAAAAAGAAGTAAAGTGAGTGATCACTAATGGATTTAGAATCAATACAAAATCCTCAGTTTCTCAAAAAATATACAAATGAAGAGCTTGAAACATTAGCGTTTGATATTCGCCAATTCTTAATTGAAAAACTGTCGATTCGTGGGGGACATATTGCCTCTAATTTAGGTGTGGTCGAGTTGACGTTGATGCTCCATAAGCAATTCGATAGTCCAAAAGATAAATTTTTATGGGATGTTGGGCATCAGGCATATGTTCATAAAATTTTAACTGGGCGTGCGAATCAATTTGATACCCTTCGTCAATACAAAGGTCTGTGTGGATTTCCTAAAAGAAATGAGAGCGATCATGATGTGTGGGAGGCAGGGCATAGTTCAACCTCATTATCAGCAGCGATGGGTATGGCCATTGCACGTGATCTGAAAGGTTTAGATGAACATATTATTCCAATTATTGGTGATGGAGCGCTTACTGGTGGCATGGCTCTTGAGGCTCTTGATCATATTGGGCATGAACAAAAAAATATAATCATCATACTTAACGATAATAAAATGTCCATTGCTCCGAATGTTGGAGCTTTAAATAACATGCTTGGACGGTTGCGGACAGCTGGGAAATACCACAAGGTAAAAGAGGATTTGGAATACTTGATCAAAAAAATTCCAGCTTTTGGAGAACGAATGATAGCAACTGCCGAACGCATCAAAGATGCAGTTAAATACTTTTTGGTTTCCGGAGCATTTTTTGAAGAATTGGGTATTACTTATTTAGGACCTGTCGATGGTCATAATTTTGAGGATCTTGCGAGACAGTTACGTTATGCTAAAAAATCAAAAGGTCCTGTCCTTGTGCACGTCTTAACGACAAAAGGCAAGGGCTATGAGCCAGCTGAATCCGATGCGGTTGGAAGCTGGCATGGTGCTGGACCTTATAAAATCGAATCTGGTTCTTTTATTAAGCCAGTACAATCGGCTCCTGCTTATAGTCAAGTTGTAGCTGATACCCTTACTGAACTTGCTAAAAAAGATGAAAAAATCGTTGTCATCTCACCAGCTATGGTTATAGGCTCCAAATTACAGGTCTTTCAAAAGGCGTTTCCTAATCGTTTATTTGACGTTGGGATTGCTGAACAACATGCCACGACGCTGGCTGCTGGGTTGGCAACCCAAGATATGAAGCCCGTTGTATCCATTTATTCTACCTTTATGCAAAGGGCTTATGATCAAATCATTCATGATGTTTGTAGGCAAAATCTCGATGTGCTGTTTACTGTGGATCGTTCAGGGCTTGTTGGGGCAGATGGAGAGACACATCAAGGTGTTTTTGATATTGCCTTTTTACGGAGTATTCCCAATATGTCAATTATGATGGGAAAGGATGAAAGAGAATTGCGTGATATGGTCATGACGGCTTTGGATAAGCCGCATGGTCCGGTGTCCATTCGCTTGCCTAGGGGTGATGGATTGGGCATATCTATGGAAGAGATGCCACAAGACATTTCATTTGGAACATGGGAGGTTCTTCGCCAAGGGCAAGATATAGCTCTTCTTTCATTTGGACCACTTTTACAAAATGCGCTTGAGGCCGCTAAAAAACTACAGTCTGTTGGCATTTCAGCAAGGGTCATCAATGCACGCTTTATCAAGCCAATGGATGAAGCGATGCTTGAAGAGCTAGCTTATGACGACATGCCTGTTATCTCAATAGAAGAGGGAGTGCTTAAAGGAGGCTTTGGTAGCGGGGTGTTGGAATATTTCCACGGTGCTACCCATTATCATATGGAGGTTGACTGCATGGGGATTCCAGACCGGTTTATAGAGCACGGTGCGGTGAAGGAGCTGCTTAAGGAAGTGGGTCTTACAACGGAAAATATCATTTTAAGGGCAAAAAAATTATTGACAAAAATGACGCAAGAAAGAGCCTTGAAATAATGAAAGAACGCATCGATGTTTTGCTTGTACAGCAAGGATTTTATGAATCACGAGAAAAGGCAAGGCGGGCGATCATGGCTGGTCTTGTTTTTCGTGAAAATGAGCGGATAGATAAACCAGGTGTCAAGATCGATGCGACAGCATCACTACGTGTAAAAGGTGATGCCATTCCTTATGTTGGCAGAGGGGGGATGAAGCTTGAAAAGGCGCTTCGAGTGTTTCCTTTCTCAGTAGCAGGGAAAATCGTGCTTGATATAGGAGCTTCAACGGGTGGCTTTACTGATTGTGCGCTCCAAAATGGTGCTTTACGTGTCTATGCATTAGATGTAGGATTTAATCAACTAGCGTGGAAGCTGAGAATTGATGAACGTGTGACGGTGATGGAGCGCTTTAATTTTCGTTATGCTGAACTTAAAGATTTTACCGAAGGTCGTCCACAAAAGGCAACAGCTGATGTTTCTTTCATTTCTTTAAAGAAAATTTTATCTCCCTTAAAAGCGATTCTTGCTCCGGGTGGAGAGGTCATGGTTCTTGTCAAACCACAATTTGAAGCTGGTAAAGCAGAAGTAGGGAAAAAGGGCATTGTGCGTGATAGGAAGGTTCATTTCCGTGTTTTGGAGGATACGGTTGCCTTTTGTATAGCAGAGGGTTATAGTGTCAAAGGATTGGATTATTCACCGATAACAGGTGGAGAAGGTAATATTGAATTTTTATTATATCTTGAATGGAATGGACCTGCTACTGATACTATTGGCTCATTATTGTCTCCCGAACGCATTACTGATGTGGTAAGCAAGGCGCATGTAGCCTTTTCTATTAAGGAATAAAGATACAAGGGTAAGAAAGGAGAAGCTGAGGGACATGCTTATGGAACTTCGCGTGGAAAATTTTGCGATTATTGAAAAATTAAGTGTCTCTTTTGAAAAAGGCTTGACGGTGATTACTGGTGAAACAGGTGCTGGAAAGTCAATGCTCATCGATGCCATCACCCTCTTGGTTGGAGGAAGAGGGTCATCAGGATATGTCAGACATGGGGAATCCAAAGCGGAAATTGAGGCACTGTTTGAAGTAGCATCTGGGCATCCTTGTCAGGAGATTCTTAAGGGCATGGGTATCGATGATACAGATGGACACATTATTTTGCGCAGGCAGATTTATAGCAATGGAAAAAGTGTTTGTCGAATTAATGACATGATGGTGACTTTGTCCCATCTTCGTGAGGTGGGTCAGCACCTGATCGATATTCACGGTCAACACGAACATCAGGGCTTGCTTCATCCCGAAACGCATATTCAGCTTCTTGACAAATTTGGAGGACAGGAGCTTCGAGAGTTAAAAATTGATTATGAGCGTTCTTTTATAAAGGCACGAGAGATTACAGATAAAATTCAGAAATTTAGCGAGACAGAGCGTCAGATAGCACAAAGGCTTGATCTTTTGCATTATCAGATTCAGGAAATCGAAGTGACTGATCTGCAGATTGAAGAAGAAGAGATGCTGTTTGAAGAGAGACGTAAGCTGAATAATTTCGCAAAAATATATGACGCTGTTGCTGTGAGTTATGAAGCTTTAAGTGGTGAAGATAAGGGTTTGGACTGGATTAGGAGCTCGGTCAACGCCTTGGAAAATGTACAAGAGTTTGAGGAAGAGCTAGGAGCCATTGTTAAATTAGTGGCTAGTAGCTTTTATACGTTGGAGGATCAGGTTTATCGATTGCGTGATTATTTGGATCAATTGACTTATGATCCTCAGCGATTAGATGTGGTTGAGGCAAGATTAGATGAAATCAATCATTTAAAGAGAAAATATGGTAAAACAGTTGCCGATGTTTTGACTTATTATCAAGAGATCAAACAGGAACACGAAGCGCTCATCGATCGTGATCAAACCATCGAAGGTCTTGATCAACAGCTTAAAGAGCTCTTTCTTCACTTGCATCAGAAGGCAACCAAGCTTTCAGTTCTACGCAAGCGGGTAGCGGGTCAACTTATAAAGGCAATCAATAGGGAACTAAAGGACCTTCATATGGAAAAAGCTTATTTTGATGTGTCTATCAATCATATGATAAAAGGCCCAGAAGACATTCAATCCTATCATAAGCAAGGTGCAGATCAAGTTGAATTCTACATTGCCACTAATCCTGGAGAACCTCCCCAACCGCTTGCGCACATTGCTTCTGGTGGAGAAATGTCCCGAATCATGCTTGCTTTAAAATCTCATTTTAAAGCATTCCAAGGTGTGACGTCGATAATTTTTGATGAGGTAGATACGGGTGTTAGTGGACGTGTTGCACAAGCAATGGCTGAAAAAATTTTTCAGTTGTCCGTTTCTTCACAAATTTTTTGTATTACACATTTACCACAAGTTGCCGCAATGGCTGATCAACATCTTTACATTGCAAAAAAGATTAAAGGTGATCGGACGTTGACAAGTGTTAGGGTATTAACAGAATCCGATAAGATATCTGAAATTGCCCGAATGATTTCTGGTGTAGAAATGACCGATTTGACGAAGCAACATGCTCACGAATTATTAGAGTTAGCACAAGATGTTAAAAAATAACTTCCAACCGCTATCCAATTATGGATAGCTTTTTTCTTTGATCCAGTTATAATTCTGCCCACAAAAGGAAAACTTATAAATGCAAGTAAACGTGTAGGTTAGGGGCAGGGAGAGTGAATCTTGATGAATTCGGAGAGGATTAGATGCACTATTGGTTTGATTCTCCTTAGCTTCTTAATAAGCTTGGGATTTTTTAAGCCCGCACATCATTATTTTGTCATGCCACACCATATGACAATCTTCAATCACCAAGCATCAATTCTTTCATCATTACACAGTCACATGCATTTATCTACAAAAGATCAGGGAATTGCCTCCGTTAGTGGAAATACTGGATATACGGTTTCCGCTCACCATACTGGAACAACGACAATGACTGTGTCTTCAGGTCATGTTCCTATCAAAAAGGTGGATGTTCGTGTGTTACCAGATATTCGATTAGTTCCTGGGGGAGAATCGATTGGAATTAAGCTGAATTCTGTAGGTGTATTAGTCGTAGGCTATCACCTTGTTGATACAGTTCAGGGAGAAAAATCTCCAGGAGAAGCAGCAGGTGTTAAAGTCGGTGATATTATTACCAAAATCAATGATAAAAATATAGAAAAAATGGCTGACGTGAAAAATATCATGAATGATGTGAGAGATAAACCGTTGAAGCTGGTGGTCTTGCGTGATGACACTATACAAAAGAAATTGACTTTACAACCATTTAAGGATAAAAATGATCAACATTATCGCATGGGATTGTATATTCGTGATTCAGCTGCAGGTATTGGGACAATGACCTTTTATGAACCAAAATCAGGAAAGTATGGTGCATTAGGTCATGTTATTTCGGACATTGATACGAAGAAACCAATACACGTTAATAATGGAGAAATAGTCAGATCAACAGTGAGCGCTATTGATAGAGGGAAGGATGGACATCCTGGAGAAAAAATTGCTTCATTTCCTATCAATGAGAAGCCGATAGGGAATGTAAATAAAAATACTCCTTTTGGTATTTTTGGGAATATAAATGATGGACTATCTAATGGCATTATGAAAAAGGGACTTTCTATCGCTTTAGAGAGTGAGGTAAAGGAAGGACCCGCCAAGATTTTAACTGTTGTTGATGGTAATAAAGTACAAGCCTTTGATGTGACTGTTTTAAATTCTGTTAAGCAGGATATTCCTGCAACAAAGGGATTAGTCATCAAGGTGACGGATCCAAAATTGCTGAATAAAACAGGCGGCATTGTTCAAGGGATGAGTGGTAGTCCTATCATTCAAAATGGGAAAATTATTGGTGCTGTGACGCATGTCTTTGTGAATGATCCAACATCTGGCTATGGCTGCCATATTGAATGGATGTTAAAAGAGGCTGGAATCGACATTTATAAATATCAAAAAAAAGCGAGCTAGTCATCAGCTCGTTTTTTTGAGGTTCAGCTTTGTAAAGCAAAAGGCTATTTAAAAAAGGCATAAGTCGCCGTCGGGATAAATATATTATTGTAGTAAAATACTGACTTTTGACTTTGGTTAAATAAATAAGTCCTTTTTCTTAAAAATTTTTTTCAGCAAAATTTATTTTTCATCTCGTTATCATGTTGTTTAATGGTTAAAAATGACAAATAAAGTCGAATTATTAGTATTTTTATTATAAAGTAATAAGAAGTATTTTTAGAAAAATGACTATATTTTATAAAATATTATCAAATTTTGTAAAATAAAGGATTATTGTCTTTGTATTGACAACAAACGTTGAGGAAAAAGGGAATCATAAAGAATTGTCGAAGTTGTTACAGAGCAAAAAAGTTATTGGGGGAGGAACATAATATTGGAAAAAATTAAGGTGTGTTTGATAGATGATAATCAAGAACTTATTCATCTAATACAAGAGTATTGTATAACTACTGATGATATAGAAGTGGTTGGTACAGCAAATAATGGTCAGGATTGTTTAATGATTGTTAAAGAAACAAATCCAGATATCTTAGTATTGGATATTATTATGCCGCATCTTGATGGGTTGGGTGTGTTGGAAGCGATGCGCTCAGACGCCTTTCCATCTCAGCCGAGTGTCATTATGCTCACAGCCTTTGGACAGGAAGATGTCACAAAAAAGGCTGTGGAATTAGGGGCAGCATATTTTATACTCAAGCCATTTGACATTGAAAACTTAGTCAATAATATTCGTCAGGTCTATGGAAAAAAGATGCCTACATTTATGCAAACGCATTCTCAACTGTCTAAGAGCAAATCAGTACCTAAAAAGTCACAAAATTTAGATGCTAATATTACCAGTATTATTCATGAAATTGGTGTGCCTGCTCATATTAAGGGTTATATGTATTTACGTGAAGCCATTTCTATGGTTTATAACGATATTGAATTATTGGGATCTATTACTAAAGTGCTTTATCCAGATATAGCTAAAAAATATAAAACGACTTCAAGTCGTGTGGAACGAGCCATTCGACATGCTATTGAAGTGGCTTGGAGCCGTGGAAATGTTGATTCTATTTCTGATCTCTTCGGCTACACTGTTTCAATGTCCAAAGCCAAACCAACGAATTCAGAGTTCATTGCTATGGTTGCAGATAAGCTGAGAATTGAACATAAGGCAGGCTAAAATAGCGCCAAAGCTTTGATTATATAGGTAGGGTAGGGGTTTTGAATATGTCAGTTTAAAGTGGTCATTAATAAAGGATTCATGTACGTTGTTGGACACGAAACAAGCCATAGATGGTGAAAATAGTTCAAACAAAAATAATTTCAATCATTAGATTTTTGATGATTGAAATTATTTTTTTAAATGTATGTCCCAATTTTTGTACATTTTTATTGAGTTGAGCGTTCAAATTGTTCTTGATTCGGATTTCCTTCATGATAGAAAACAGTTTGACTGGGGATAGCAAGTTGAACATAATGGTTTTCTAATATTTTTAAGATGTTAAAATTTATTTCCTCACGATTTTCTAACCATTGTTTCCAAATCGTTGTCGTGGTGAAGAAATACAGAAGAATATTAAAACCTGTCGCATTCATCTCTTGCAAATGAACATAGACAGCGTCTTGATGGACATCCTTATTGCTATGCAAATAGGCTCGGATGTCTGTTAAACAGTGTTCAATTTGTTGACGAGATGTGCGAATATCAAGTTCAATATTGAAGGTTAACTGTCTTTTTTTTATTCGTGACCAATTGATGATAGCCTCATTGGCAAGGGTAGAATTAGGGATGGTGACCAGAGCATCAGCAAATGTTCGTATCCTTGTTGAATGAAAAGAAATATCTTCGACCGTTCCTTCTACGCTTGGCGTGCTTATCCAATCGTTAATGGTAAAGGGGGTTTCAGTGATAATGACAAAGCCTCCAAATAAATTGCTGACCGTATCCTTAGCCGCTAATGAAATTGCTAGGCCAACCAGACCTAATCCAGCAATGAAACCATTGATGCTATATCCCCATTCTGAAAGGATCATGGTAAGTATAAGAGCAACAACGATGAACTTAAGAACCTTTGTCATAAATGGAATGATGATACGATCAAATTGTAGATTAAGCTTATAGCTGAAGTGACCAAATAGTTTCCCAAGAGAGTTCATTAATTGAAAAAGAGCTATACCGATACATAACAAGATAGAGGTTTTATAAAGATGACTGATAGTATGAGCAATGGGTTCAGGAAAAGCGAGGTATTTAAATGATAAATAGAGACCAGATAGCCCAATCAAAAAATAAAGAGGTCGATTCAACGTTTTAATCAGTCCGCCATCAAATGTATTGGTTGTTTTTTTCGCGAAATAGGTCACAATTTTGATGACTAAAGATGAGATGGGTTTTGCTAAAAACAAAAAAACACATAAAATAATAAGGGAGATAAGGCCGTCTTTCCAAGTGAGTTGTCTCGCCCAATCGAGAATTTCTTGAGTCATCGTATGCCTCCATTTCTTGCGACATTATTTCAGCTTTTTCTTTTTGTAGCGGCATTTTTTTTTGCGTTCTCGATAAAAAATCCACCCACTAATCAAGACCATGCCGAGGATAAATAACAATACACTACTAATCAATTGTGTCCAAAGATGTGAGAAGGGTGCATGAATGATATTAAAAAATGTATCGCGCAGTAGCTTGACGCCAATAACTGCGGCAGCAATAGGTATAAGCACGATAATCAAGGCGATGAAACGTGTCATAAGTTTCCCCTTTTTTAGAGTTTTTAATGATCATTTTTAAAAAAGTTGTCCTCTCAATAGTTTAATGAATCAAAAGATATTTGTCCATTTGTACAGTGACTCTTTATAAGGTGATATTAATATTTCTATTGCTGTAGGAACCGATGAAGCGTTTATCTTAAGTGGTTTAATTGCTAGGCGATTTTTAGATCGTGTCAAAGAACTATTAGAGCATATGTCAGAAGAAACAGTGTCAATCTATTGAAGAAGCTGGGATAATATGGAGTACAAACAACGGGAAGAGCTTCCTTTTTGAATTTTATAGGTAAACGCGATAAAATAATATTAAGTAGAGGCAGAGTTCTCTAAATAGTAGGATGAGGGAGTGATATGTGATGAGTATGGATTATGATGCTTTTATGAATGATGTTATTCAGGCGGCGCGAAAAGAAATTTCTGAAGCAGGGTATGAAGAGTTACATACTCCTGAGGAAGTGGATGAGGTATTCAGTAAGAAAGGGACTACTCTTGTCATGGTAAACTCAACATGTGGGTGTGCTGGTGGCATTGCTAGACCAGCGGCGGCTTATGCAGCAAATTGCGTAAGTAAACCAGATCAGTTGGTGACGGTATTAGCTGGTCAAGATAAGGAAGCAACTTCCCGCGCGCGTGAATACTTTACAGGCTATGGACCTTCATCCCCTTCCTTTGCTCTGCTGAAGGATGGCGAAATCACATCTATGATTGAGCGTTCGGATATTGAAGGATTTGAGCCTCATTTAGTTGCAACACGGCTTGAGCAATTGCTCGATGAGCATTGTGGAAAAGAGAATTAAAAGTAAGGTAAGTTGTAACAATGGGTGGTCTAATGGCTAGCCATTGTTTTTTTGTGTTTTAAAGGCTTGTAAATATAAAATAAACAGAAAAAATGCTTCATAGATCAATGTATGAAGGGGTAAGATAATGAAAGTGGTGTCATATTATATAAAGAACCGTGAGGTGAGATAAGGAACTTCGGCTAACCTCGACACATCCGTGTGTCAACGCCAAAGCTAACACATCCTGTATGTCGAAAGCTAGCACGTCCTGTGTGTCGAGCGAATTATTTCAAAAAATAAATTGCACAAAGAATTTTGCTTAAGTATGACGACTCATTGTTCATGTTTCCATAATCGGCACGGGAACTAAAGAAATTTTAAAAGGCTTTATATTTAACGACTAAGTAGAGCACCAATACCAGAAAGCAATGTTGTTAAGATTAAACAAAACATCATGATAATGACTACAAGTCGCAAGGTTTTTTGTCGCAAGAGAATTCCTCCTTCTATCGATCAATCAATATGCTTGATTGCAACACTTAGGGGAAATGAAGAGTCATTCTTATTATATATCTGTTACGAGAAGACAATGGGTGTTAAACCATAAACTATCGCCCCTAACTGTTCACTCAATTATAGCAGACATGACGGTGAAGGTGATAACCTTAACTTTGCTTAAGCTCTTTTTCGGCGCTATAATGAACGATATACATAAGGAAGGTGAGAGTTTAATATGGTCAATGAAAAGCGGATCGTTGAGGAATTTATGGAGCTTGTACAAATTGATTCTGAAACGGGTGACGAACAGGAAATTGCCCAGGTTCTCCAGAAGAAATTTACTGAGCTAGGGTTAGTGGCTGTAGAAGACAACGCAAAAGAAGTGACTGGACACGGGGCTAATAATTTGATCTGTACTTTGGAAGGCACAGAAAGCTGTGATCCCATTTATTTTACATCACATATGGATACGGTTGTTCCAGGGAAAAGCATTAAGCCAACGATTCAAAATGGTAAAATTGTTTCTGATGGAACAACAATTTTAGGAGCTGACGATAAGGCGGGGCTATCAGCGATGTTTGAGGCCATCCGCATCCTTAAGGAAGAGAATATTCCACATGGTACGATTCAATTTATTATCACGGTGGGTGAGGAATCTGGTCTTGTAGGAGCTAAGGCGTTAGATAAGGAAAAAATTAGTGCTAAGTTCGGATATGCACTTGACAGTGATGGTTCTGTTGGAGATATCATTGCTGCTGCGCCTACGCAGGTGAAAATGACTGCAACTATATTAGGTAAGACCGCTCATGCTGGTGTTGCTCCGGAAAAAGGGGTTTCAGCAATTACCATTGCTGCTAAGGCAATTTCTAAAATGCCATTAGGGCGCATTGACGAGGAAACTACTGCTAACATTGGGCGATTTGCTGGAGGACAAAAAACCAATATTGTGTGTGATCGAGTGGAAATTTTAGCGGAAGCACGTTCATTGGTTGAAGAAAAAATGCATGTGCAGGTTGATAAGATGAGAACGGCTTTTGAAGATACTGCTAAAGCAATGGGTGGGAGTGCTGAGGTTAAGGTTGAGACCATGTATCCAAATTTTAAATTTACTGAAGAAGATCATCTTGTTAAAATTGCCCAGGCAGCGGCAACAGCAATCGGTAGAAAGTCACGCATTCTTCAAAGTGGTGGAGGCTCAGATGGTAATGTTATGGTTGGGTTAGGCATTCCTACAGTCGATCTGGCAGTGGGTTATGAGGACATCCATACGACCAATGAAAAAATGCCCGTGGTGGAATTAGTGAAAACAGCGGAATTGGTTGTGGCTATCATTAAAGAAGTAGCAAAAAATTGAGGACTTAGCAAAGAGGAGAGGTTCCAAAAGCTTAGTTTTTGTGAATGCTCTTTTTTTCTCGAAAATAGATTCAACACCAAGCGAAACCTATGTTTTCTTTGACCGTATTGGAAAAGCGGCGATAGCGCACTAATGTGCGCATACACCTGCTTCATTACGATATGATAAAGGGAGATTGGCAAGAAAGAATGCTCTATGTCGATTTTAAAACAGGATCTAAGCTGCTTCCAATGGGAACAAAGGAGGAAGTATTTTGGAATTTGTATTTTTAGGGACAGGTGCGGGGGTGCCCGCTAAGAAACGCAATGTGTCTTCCGTTGCTTTGGTTATGCCGGAGTACAGGGGAGATACCTGGTTATTTGATTGCGGTGAAGCTACCCAGCATCAAATTTTACATACTAAAGTGAAATTATCAAAAATCCGAAAAATATTTATCACGCATTTGCATGGCGATCATATTTTTGGATTGCCAGGATTGTTGGGAAGCCGTTCTTTTCAAGGAGGGGTTGATCCATTAGAGATATACGGTCCACGAGGCATTACCGAGTTTATTCAACGAAATTTAGCTCTTTCGAAAACACATCTGACCTACCCTATAGAAATCAAAGAGATTGATGAAGGGGTCATTTATGAGGATGGCAATCTGCGGGTTGTTTGCGGACAACTGGATCATGTGATTCCTAGCTTTGGTTATCGCGTCGAGGAAAAGGACAAGCCTGGAGAATTGTTAGTGGATAAAATTAGAGCCGAGCTTGGTCTTGAACCAGGATCTATCTATAAAAAATTTAAAGAGAACGATTGGTTGCATCTTCAAAATGGTTCTGAAATACGAACGGCTGATTATCTGGGACCAGAGAAAAAAGGAAGGATTATCACACTGCTAGGTGATACTAAACCGTGTTCGAGTGCAATCCAATTATCTGAAAAAGCAGATGTTCTCGTCCATGAGAGTACATTTTTGAAAGATCAGGAGGAAAAGGCAAGTGCCTTTGGACATTCTACAGTTGAGCAGGCTGCTCTTATGGCTAAAAAGGCTGAAGTTAAAACCCTTTTACTCACTCATGTAAGCTCAAGGTACCAAGACAATGCTGGAGAATTTTTGAACGAGGCTCAGGAGCATTTTCAATCGTGTTATCTTGCTCAAGATCTTTGGATCTTTGCTATCAATTAAAGGCTGTTACTACTATAATACAAGAACCATGGTTATAGGGATTGGGAGATTTAGAAAAAAGATAGAGCGCGTGTGGGTCTTACGAAAATGATCCTATGATCATTTTAACGCAGTTAGGGGAATGGCTCTCCAGAAGTAAGAAAAATTTTATACAAAAGATAAGACTAGAAGAGTCATCTTCGCAGGAAAATGATACATGTTACAATCTGGTGAGCCTCCATGCTTTGATTAATTTCTCTTCTAGTCTACCCCTAAAATCTTACTGTTTAGTATGAGTATGAGCGTTTATTTTTGGTTCCAGCCACGTTCATATTGCTTAGGTCCTGCGAATTCCACACCAAGTTCTCTTGCGGCGTGATAGGGCCAATAAGGATCACGCAATAGCTCGCGCGCAAGAAAAATTAAGTCAGCTCGCTCATTCTGTAATATTTCTTCAGCTTGCGTAGCGGTTAAAATTAAACCAACTGCGCCAGTATCTATGTCTGCTTCATGGCGAATTTTATCAGCATAAGGCACTTGATAGCCTGGAAAGAAGTTGATGTTTGCTGGTGCGATAGCGCCAGAACTTGTATCGATGAGATCAACACCTTGTTCTTTCATTTTCTTAGCAAAATAAACATGATCCTCGGGTGTTAAGCCGTTTTCAAGATAATCATGAGCAGAGACACGTACGAAGAGCGGACCATCCCATATGGATTTCACTGCGTCAATCACTTCTCCAAGCATGCGATAACGGTTTTCTGCGGAACCTCCATATTCATCGGTACGATGATTGGCAATTGGTGAGAGGAATTGATGTATGAGATACCCATGTGCCCCGTGAAGTTCAATGACATCGAACCCAGCTTCCTTTGCACGACGAGCGCCTTGCTTAAACGCTTCAACAGTCTCAGCTATCTGCGCTTTTGTCATCGCTTCAGGTGTTTTAAAATCGTCAAAACTGATGGCCGATGGAGCGATGATTGCCCCTTCTAATTCTGCTTTTCGACCTGCGTGGGCTAGTTGGATACCCATTTTACTTCCATGTTCATGATTCAAATCCACGAGCTGTTTCAATCCTTCAATATGACGATCATCCCAAATACCAAGATCGGTAGCAGATATTCTACCTTGGGGGGTTACCGCTGTGGCTTCAACGATGATTAATCCTGCTTGGCCAACTGCTCGGCTTGTATAGTGAGTCAAGTGCCAATTATTAACTATGCCATCTTCCTCATAACAGGAATACATGCACATTGGTGACATGACAATGCGATTTTTCAAGGTGACGTTTTTAATAACATATGGTGAAAAAAGTGCTTTTGTCGACATGGCGTATTCACTTCCCATCCTTAAATTATGTAGATATTTTTTACAAACTCATTGTAGTATATTCGTTTTTCAATTCAAATAAAATTGCTCACAAAGCGATGAAAATAATAAAATAAGTGATATGTATGTCGCATATGAAAAAAAGCATAAGAATTACGATGTTTTTCGCTAGTTATTTACCCTAAAGAGACCGCCAATGAATGATTCAGTTATGCTGGCTAGATAAGGATCAGGCAGTATGGAATGAGTCAAGTTTTTCTATTCCTTCTCTAAAAAAGATGACATCGTTTTTTATAATTGGGTTCGATGGAGGCAGTCTCGCGCCTTAGCTGGGTAATCGGTAATCAGCCCGTCAATTTTCCAGTTAAATAAAATTTCCATCATGCGTTGTGAGTTAACCGTATAGGGACGAACCTTGATATGATTATCATGGAGGTTTTCGATTAAAGGTTGATTAATTAAGCGAAAGGAAGGGTGAAGTCCGTCGACATGTATGGTTTTAGCGTATTGTACGGGGGATGCTATAGGTTTTCCATAAAGAGCGGCTGTTTCAGCCTGTTCATAGATATTTTTTACTGTAAGCAGGCTAGTATGATTAAAGGAGGAAAAGATTGTCCGATCTAGCATGTGATAGTTTTCTAAAAGCTGAATCGTTTTTTGTTCAAGTCCTTTATAGGGAAAAATGTTATTTTTAAATTCTATAATGAGTATCAGTTCTGTTTGGCTTATCCATGTTAAGACTTCTTCCAGTGTAGGGATTTGCTCATGGCGAAATTTCCATCCTTTCCAATGACCAGCGCTTAATTTCTTTAAGCCTTCTAGCGAGTAGTCCTTGACAAATCCATATCCATCAGTAGTGCGATCAACAGTTTCATCGTGAATGACAACGGGAAGACGGTCACGAGTGAGCTGGATGTCTAATTCAATACCGTCTGCCCCCTCTTCAGCAGCTCTTTTAAAGGCTGTCATTGTATTCTCGGGATATCTTCCACTTGCCCCCCGATGAGCGAATAGTTTTGTTCTCACTGAAACCACTCCATTCTTCAGTATTTGATCACTTTATAAGCATTGCCATAATGTATAGAAAGAAAAAAGATGACATTGTCAATCTCTACAGTATATGTCACGGTGTTCCGAGAGCTCCTTCATAATTATATGGAGGGTTGTCTCAGACATGAAGATGTTGTGCTGTTCAAACTAATCTTTCTATTTTTTTATTAGAATAGTCAAACTATTTCATGAGCTTTGAAAAGAGCATGTATGTAAATATGCAGGGTCTACTGAATGGGATGTTATCCAGCTTTGTTAATTTATAAGGCAGATTGCTGTTTTTTTATTAAAAATCCTTTATTATATAAATAAAGTGATATTATAAGGTATAATAAGAAAGTGAATGAATTATCAGAATATTATCATGCCCTTCGATTTTAATTTTAATCAAGTGCTGTTTGAAGAATGACATCATAAAATGGTATAAATTAGGCTACCATTCATATACATTTAGGATTTTTAATTCATTTATACAAAAAAAGGTTGAAAAAAAATTTTATTTGTTTTTTACATAAAAGGATGCGTTTATGATTACATCCTGGGGTTTAATAATGTAAAATGGATTATAGAGAAAGGTGGCCTACGCGTGGAAGACAGCAACAGAGCAAATCAAATGTTTAAAAATAAAGATGGAAGGCAACGAAAATTCTATGGCGTAGGTTTGGGGATAGGTACATCGGTCATTTTGTTTATCATTGTTTTTTGTTTAGGCTTCGGTCTGCATGGCATTGCTTCAACACTTTATGTTGTGCTATTTTCCATTCCTTTGGAGGTTGTTATTGGGGCAACGGCTTCAGTCACTGCAGGTTTTGACCCGATATCGGGAGCCTTGATTGCCGCTCTTTCTCACCTCGCATTGGCTCCGGTACTTATTACTGGTTTTGATACGATTGTAAGAAAATGGAGCTGGCTAAGCTCTAAGCTGGCAAAAGCTGAAAAACTGAGTGAAAAATACGGAAAATATGGAGTATGGGTGCTTGTGATCCTTTCGCCTCTTGTTGGGGTTTTTGTCAGCATTGCGGTTGGTGTAGCGCTGAGATTCCGTCCATTATTGATCATGTCCAGTGTGAGCATTGGCACGCTGGCTGCTGCTTTTCTAGCAACTCTAGGTGGAGCCGGAATCGTCAAGCTTTTTCAGATTTGGTGATGTGAGGAACAAGGGCAAGTGGATGGGTTAGCAGATAAAATCTCCTACAATCAATGAAAAATGTATGAATTATTGCCTCTTGTAAAATCCTAAGTGTGGAGGTGATTGCTTTGCCAAAAGACAAACAGTGTGAAAAAAAGCACAATGATGTGACGACGGAGTCTCAGCCAAAGGAAACTGAACCAGGATACGGCAACAAAAAAACAGAGGGACCAGATCGTCCTTCAACTTGATAAGGTCTGTGTGAAGATTGATAAGAAGAGGCTACGACAAAACTAACCTGACATAGTAAAAAAAAAGAGTTCGGTTATGTCCTGCACCTCAAAGGTTAGAGCCACAATCTAACTTTTGGGGTGTTTATTTATGGCTAAATACAGTGACACATTTAAGATGAGAGTAGTTGAAGCCGCAAGACTCCGCACCAATACCGAAGCTAGCACATCCTGTGCGTCGGTAGTATGATAGGAGTTATAAAGAAAATAGAATGGGGGGATTCCAATGACTTCAGTACCAGATTTAGAGGCAAGATCGCCCTGGGCAACTTTACATAATGTTAGTCAAGTGACAGTGAGGAGATCGGATAAACGATTAAAAAAGGACATAATCATTCCGGGAAGTAAAAGTTTAACTAATAGAGCGTTGATTCTTGCGGCAGCATCTAAAGGGAAGTCGACGATTGATGGCATGTTAAGAAGCGATGATTCGTATTGGTGCATAGAAGCCTTGAAGAAATTAGGAGCAGAAATTCGTGTTGTTGATCATAAAGCTCAAATCAAAGGCGTGGGTGGTAGGTGGCAGATGAGTCAAGAAGACCTCTATATAGGTGCGGGTGGAACGGTTGCTCGATTTTTACCTGGTCTTGTTGCGGCTAGTCACACAGGTGAAAACTGGACGATCAGGGCAAGCAAGCGTATGTCCGAACGACCTGTTAAACCGTTGGTGGACGCGCTAAAACAAGTTGGAGCCACAATCGATTACGCGGATAAAGAAGGCTTTTATCCGTTGACTATTACTGGAAAGGGTATAAAAGGTGGAGAAGTAGCCATTTCAGGGAATACATCCAGCCAATTTATTAGCGGATTGCTCATGTCCAGCGCTCATGCTCAAGCACCAGTCATCGTTCATATAACTGAACCGATTGTTCAAGCTTCCTATGTTCTGATTACTATTGAACTCATGAAGCAATTTGGTGTAGAGGTGGTCTATGATCAAGGGTTTTCTAGGTTTGAGGTTTCCCCAAATGGTTATCAAGGCAATCATGTGGCGATGGAGCCGGATGCTTCTGGTGCGTGTTACTTTTTTGCACTAGCAGCGCTGACGCAAAGCACGATTCGTGTGAACAATATCAGTTATGAGAACTCTCATCAGCCTGACATTCGTTTCGTCGATGTACTGAAAGAATTGGGTTGTCATGTTGTGATTGGTACTGACTATGTTGAGGTAACAGGACCAAAAACATTGAAGGGAAATAAAACATTTAGCATGCGTGCGATGTCAGATCAAGCGTTGACTTTAGCCGCCATTGCTCCTTTTGCTGATGGTCCGATCACGATTCGTGAGGTTGAACACATTCGTCATCATGAATCTGATCGCATTAAAGTGGCAACGGAAATTTTAAGAAGCCTACAGATCAAGGTAGAAGAGTATGATGATGGTCTAAAAATCTATCCGGGACAGCCTGTTGGAGCCTTGATCCCTTCTCATGATGATCATCGTGTTGCCATGGCTTTTTCCCTTTTAGGTGCAGTGGTTGATACGATTTCTATTAATGACCCTGGCTGTGTATCCAAAACCTTTCCTAACTTTTTTGACAAACTTGCTGAAATAGGTTTAAGCGTGGCATATGAGTAAGAAAATAATGGTGATAGTGGTGTAAAGGTAAGGAGATAAAAAATCAAGCTGAACCATACATCCATCGCTAAATCTAGAAGAGCGCTCGCCAGATTCTGATACAAAGAAGACTTTACACGTTAATTGACATAAACGTAACATAGATACTAGAGGTGATAGAATTGGTTAAGGAAGCTTTACTGATCATTGATATGAGCAATGATTTTGTAGACGATCAAGGTAGTTTAACGGCAGGGAAATCTGCACAGACTATCGTTCCTTATATTATTGAAACGGCCAATGATTTTTTGAAAAAAAAGCATTCGGTAATCTTTTGTATGGATGCCCACGATGAGAGGGATAGCCATTTCGAATTATGGCCTGCTCATAATATAAAAGGAACATGGGGACAAGCTATTTATGGAGAACTGGGAATTTGGTATGCGGAGCATGAAACGGATGAACATGTTATCTATCTTCCGAAGCCAGAGTACGATGCTTTTTTCAAGACAAATTTAGAGGATATTTTAAAACAGAAGATGGTAGATTCCGTCCATTTAACAGGTGTGTGTACAGATATATGTGACTTTTTAACCGCCTATGGCGCTTATTCCAGGGGGTTTAAAACAGTTGTCCACCGTCAAGGAACAGCCACTTTTACAGAGCAACATGAAGTGTTTTTAGATCACATGAAAAGGATTTTTAAGACGGTCATTGTATAATGTCAAAATGCCAAGAGGCGAGGGATCTGATGATAACGAACAATCTAACAGAGAAAACAGTGCATTCTAAAATGATCTTTAGCGGCAAGGTGATCGATCTGATTGTCGAAGATGTTGAATTGCCAAATGGTGAAATGAGTACTAGAGAAATTGTTAAGCATCCAGGAGCAGTAGCTGTTATAGCATTGACGAAAAATCATGAGCTTGTCTTAGTTCGACAATTCCGCAAGCCGTTAAATGGTATTCTTTATGAAATACCTGCTGGAAAGCTTGATCCAGGTGAAAATCCAGAAGTGTGTGCAAGACGTGAACTGGAGGAAGAGACCGGTTATCGCTGTGTAGATATCAAGCCTCTCGTCACTTTTTATACATCTCCAGGCTTTGCTGATGAGCTCGTTCACATTTATTTTACGGATTCCTTGATCGGTGGCACTCAGCATTTAGACGAGGATGAGTTTTTAGAAAATGTGGAAGTGGATTTAACAGAGGCTTTAGCTTTAGTGCAAGAACAGAAGATTTACGATGCTAAAACGGTCTATGCTGTTCAATATCTGCAGCTACAAGAGTTGATAAAGCAGGGTTAAGGCAGGCTTCATATGAAACAGAGCAGTAGAACGATGACTACTTAGTATGTAGATTGACATAGCTACATCGGGAGAACCTGGGCAAGGAAGCCGGTCAAGATTTCGGGAGCGAAAACATTGACCATCTATCGCATTTTGGAGGAAGCAATTCAGCGAAAAGGTATGGATACCGTTAGTGTTATTGATTGTCATGTGCCACTTGAATGCATTCCTATTGTTGGCCTGCAGACTATTGCGAAACGCGTTGCTCAATTTTGAAGCTTTAACTTATTGTGTAGGTGAAAGGGTTGCCCGACTCATTCTGATGACCCGCTCTAGTGAACTGCTAATAGAAATGAGCAGTGCCGGGAACTTTGGGTGTTTGCTTGTCGATAAATAATAGAGTTCTTGTTAAAATAGTGTTCTACTAAAAATTGTCATAGATTCTTTTTGACCTCATAGACTTGAAATATAAGGCGGGGTGAGGAGGAATTATGATGCAAAGACAGGTGAGCATTAACCATAGAATCAATCAGCATATTCAGGATAACATGTCTATCTATACATTCACGATCGTTTTGTTTTTAATGGGCATTATTTTTGGCGCTATTGTCGTCAATAGTTTACCTGGTGATGCTAAGCAAAATCTGTTTAATTATCTTCAGCGCTTTTTTGGAGAAATGTCGGGGAAAAATGGTGTTGTGCCAACGGCGATGTTTAGTGAAAGTTATACGCATTACATTCAGTACATTGGTTTTATTTGGATTTTAGGTCTATCTATTATTGGGTTACCTATCATCTTTATTCTTTTGTTTCTGAAGGGCATTGTCATTGGCTTCACAGTAGGGTTTCTTGTCAATCAAATGGGAATTCATGGTTTTTGGCTGGCGTTGGCGAGTGTTTTTCCACAGAATCTTGTCATCATTCCTTTATTCATCATTGTCAGTACGGTGTCCATCGCCTTTTCCTTAAAAATGATTCGGCAGTTGTTGATGCGAACAAGAAAACAACCTTTTTTGCCACAATTTTCTCATTATATGCTATTGTTAATAGGAGTAGCTTCAACCCTTGTTGTCGTATCTTTGTTTGAAGCGTATATCTCGCCTGTGCTCATGCGCAGCATTATCAGTTAGTTAATTATAATGATTATAAATAGCTAATTATAATTATTTTAATTTGACACTTCTTTTGTCATTAGATTATACTATTTCTAGGGAATGGCGAGGGAGGTCGAATGGTGGAAACACGCATTGAACGCATTAAATCACAGCTTCATTCACAAAAATATAAGCTTACTCCACAAAGAGAGGCTACCGTCCGAGTCTTGTTAGAGAATGAAAAGGATCATTTGAGTGCTGAAGACGTTTACTTCCTCGTTAAAGATAAAGCACCAGAAATAGGTTTGGCAACAGTCTATCGAACGCTTGAGCTGTTAACAGAGTTAAAGGTTGTTGACAAGATAAATTTTGGTGATGGTGTGTCACGCTACGATTTGCGCCAAGAAGGTGCTACGCATTTTCATCATCATTTGGTGTGTATTGAGTGTGGAGTAGTGGATGAAATTCAAGAGGATTTACTGAGTGATGTGGAAACGATTGTTGAAAAAAAGTGGCATTTTTTAGTCAAAGATCATCGTTTGACTTTTCATGGTATTTGCCAGCGCTGTCAAGATAAGGGGATAGATTGATAGCTGTTTTCTTCCAGGGTAGGAGAGCTTGAGGTCGTCACCGATCGGCAGATTCATGTTGCTTGATGGATGGCTTTTTTGTTCATTAAGATGATGTCTGGACTGGATGGATAAGCTGGAATGAAGCAAAATTTTATTTAAGAGATTGTGGGACCAAGCCCAGTCATTGAAAAGAGTGGTACGTACCAATATATTTTGGTAGGCGCCACTCTTTTTTATGTTGATCTTGCGCTAGTATAAACTAGCCGAAAATTTTATTTCATCAGTATCCATTATTTTTAAATCATACTATATTTTTCTTTGTATGCTGTCGATAATTATCATGTATCAGGGTAAAGGATGGGGGATAAATATGACAAGATGGATTGATTTAACAGGACAACAGTTTGGTGAGTTAACAGTGATTGATTTAAGTGATAAAACAGCAAAAAATGGGACCCGTTTATGGCAATGTTTGTGCCGTTGTGGCAAGACCATCTATGTGTTAGGTAGTAGCTTAAGAGCTGGTCACTATAAAAGCTGTGGGTGCACACGAGCGAAAAAAAGATATGACGGTATATTAAAACATTTAGAATCTGATCAAGTGGATGGTACAAGACGATCGTCTTTAAAGGCTAAACTTCACAAGGGTAACAAATCGGGTTATAAAGGGGTTATGTGGTTGGAGAATAGCAAAAGATGGAAAGCGAGTATAGGCTTTAAAGGTAAGCAGATTGCCCTCGGTCATTTTAGATATAAAGAGGATGCCATCGAAGCGAGAAAAAAGGCGGAAGAGCTTTATCATAAGCCTTATATTGAGGCGTATGAAGAAAAAAATAGATGATAAAAGGCTGGTTTATACATGCGACCATCATTAAACATGACCTATATACTATCAATAGCTCATGTTGGCAAATGACTGTTGCCCATAAATAAATGGTATGAATAGACTTATTCAATCTGAACAGGAAAGGTTTTATATAATCGTTTTTGGATCAAGAATTGTTAACAGTTTGGTAGTGAAAAAATAAAATAGTACAAACATCGTGTATAAGGGCAAGGCTTTTTGGCATACCTCTTTAATATAAACGTGAATTGAAGGGGTTGACAATTTGAAGGATGCATGGCGAGCAATTTTTGATATAATAAAGGTATTGCTAGTTTTTGTTGTGTGCACCGTTCTATTTTACTTTGGATTAAAGTGGCTTGATGAAAATTATCAAGGCTATCATCAATATGATCAGCCGAGTGGTGGAGCAGTCAAGGTTTTTAAGATAAATGATGAGCAACATGTTTCGCCAACGGTTCCCGTGTCTGCACGTTTTTTTCAATTTTTAAGAGATGGGGAATGATATGGAAGATTCTATTCGTGATTTCTTACATTATTTATTAGTGGAACGTGGGCTTGCGGTTAATACGCTTCATTCTTACGAAAGAGATTTAAAGGATTATCAAGGGTATATAAAAAATGTGGAGTTCATAGAATCGTGGGATAACGTGACACGTGAGATGATTACGCGCTATTTATATGCCTTAAAGGATAAGGGGAGAAAACCAGCGACATTAGCACGACATACAGCTAGTGTGCGAACTTTTCATCGATTTCTTATTAGAGAGGGCATTGTTTCCCAAGATCCGAGTGATCAAATTGGTGTTCCTAAAGCCGAAAGACGTCTGCCCAAAATTTTGTCAACTCGGGAAGTTGAGCGATTGCTTGGCAGCACTGAACAGGGGAGAGCGCCTATTGGACTTCGTAATAAAGCGATGTTGGAGGTTCTTTATGCCACGGGTATACGAGTATCTGAGCTTGTTCAGTTAAATAATGAAGATATGCACTTGACCATGGGATTTTTACGCTGTTTAGGTAAAGGAAGTAAGGAGCGAATTGTTCCTCTAGGTGGACATGCTGTACGGGCTGTTGAAGCTTATCTTTTAGAAGCCAAACCGCTTTTAGTGAAAAATAAGAGCGTTGAAGCGCTCTTTGTTAATCATCATGGTCAGCGGTTGACACGGCAAGGCTTTTGGAAGATTTTAAAACAGCTGGCGCTTGAGGCCGGCATTCATAAATCAATTACTCCTCATACCTTGAGGCATTCTTTTGCCACACATCTTTTAGAAAATGGTGCGGATTTACGAGCCGTTCAAGAAATGCTAGGGCATGCTGATATTTCTACTACCGAGATTTATACGCATGTGACGAAGCAGCGTTTAAAGAATGTTTATTCAACCTACCATCCGCGTGCATGATGATGGCAAGCTCTTTAAAGAAAGGGTGTTGAGAGAAATGACAGTAGAATTTAGCCGTGTCTTTTTAATTATTCTAGATTCAGTAGGCATTGGTGAGGCGCCAGATGCAAAGAATTTTGGTGATGTCGGAGCAGATACGCTAGGTCATATCTCTGAAAAAATGGACGGGCTTCATGTGCCTCATCTCAGTGCATTAGGGTTGGGGAATATCCGTTCTACTATGAAAGGGATCACAGCGTCTGAGCATCCAAAAGCTTATTATGGACGCATGCAAGAAGCTTCTAATGGGAAGGATACAATGACAGGACATTGGGAAATGATGGGTTTGTATATTGATAAGCCATTTATGACGTTCCCAGATGGTTTTCCTAGTGAATTGATTGGCGAGCTAGAACAGCGCTCAGGGCGGAAAATCATTGGCAATAAGCCGGCATCTGGAACAGAGATTATACAAGAACTTGGGGAAGAGCATGTTAAAACAGGTGCGCTGATTGTTTATACATCAGCAGATTCTGTCTTGCAAATTGCCGCACACGAAGATGTTGTTCCTTTGGAAGAGCTCTACAATATTTGTGAAATGGCACGCGAGCTTACTAGGGATTCAACGTGCAGGGTGGGTCGAGTTATTGCTCGACCTTTCATTGGTGAGAGAGGTCAGTTCGAGCGCACAGCTAATCGCCATGATTATGCTTTGAAGCCATTTGGAAAAACGGTTATGAATACATTAGAGGAAAATGGCTTTGACGTTATTGCTTTAGGTAAAATCAATGATATTTATGATGGTGAAGGTGTAACTAAAGCTATTCGCACCAAGGATAATATGGACGGTGTCGATCAATTATTGAAAATGGAAGATCACGATTTTCATGGTTTAATCTTCCTTAATCTTGTGGATTTTGACTCGAAATATGGACACCGCAGAGATCCAATCGGCTATGGTGAAGCTTTAGAAGCCTTTGATAAACGGTTGCCACAGATTTTAGATAAGCTACATGAAAGCGATTTGTTATTTATCACTGCAGATCATGGCAATGATCCAACGTATAAAGGAACCGATCATACACGTGAATATGTACCATTGCTCGTCTATCATGAAGGCATTGAACAAGGAGAAGACCTCTCATGTCGTCGCACCTTTTCGGATTTGGGAGCGACGATAAGTGATAATTTCAAAATCGAGCTGCCTGAGCATGGTGTGAGCTTTTTAAAAAAAATTAAGAAGGGATAGATAAACCTTTTATGTCCATTATAGAAAAAATCAATGAAGCGACTCAAGCGTTAAAAGCCAAACTTAAACAAATTCCTGACATTGCACTGATTCTCGGATCAGGACTAGGTCCCCTAGCGGATGAATTAGAAGGAGCGGTGACGATCCCTTACACTGAACTGCCTCATTTTCCTGAACCAACTGTTGAAGGGCATGCGGGTCAATTTGTTTGCGGAAGCCTTCACGGTAGTCATGTTTTAGCGATGAAGGGGCGCTACCATTTTTATGAAGGCTATGCCTTAGAGCAAGTGACTTTTCCAGTGCGTGTCATGCAAGCCCTTGGTATAAAAACACTGATTGTGACCAATGCTGCTGGTGGAGTGAATAAAAGCTACCATGCCGGTGACCTCATGCTGATCAGTGACCATATTAATTTGATGGGCTGTCATCCGCTCGTCGGACCTAATGAAGATGCACTCGGCGTCCGCTTCCCGGATATGTCTGACGTTTATGATCGCCAGCTGAGAGAGCTTACAAAATCGGCAGCTGCTACTGCTAGCATTACCCTTAATGAAGGCGTGTACTGTGCCACGACTGGACCTTCATATGAAACCCCTGCTGAAGTGCGCATGATACGAACTTTAGGCGGTGATGCAGTGGGGATGTCAACCGTACCTGAAGCGATTGTTGCGCGGCATGGTGGTATGAAGGTGCTTGGTATTTCTTGTATAACGAATCCTGCAAGTGGCATTTTAGATCAACCACTTTCTCATCAAGAAGTTATGGAAACAAGTGAGAGAGTCAAAGGAAAATTTATAAAGCTCGTCAAGGCAATCATTGATAAGATCGGAAATGGGTAAAAGAACACACTTAAACTTAAAGCTTAAAAAATAGCCTTTATTAAGCATGTATTCAGGCGTTATTCTTTGACCCCTGAGATGCATTTTCGTCGATCATGAGCTGATAGAAGGAAACATCCTGCCACTTCCCAAATTTTAGCCCAGCTTCTTGTAAATGACCGACGCATGTAAATCCCAAGCGTTCATGTAGTCTTACGCTGCTATCATTACCGCTTGTGATGATGGCGATGACGGTATGAAATTTCAGCTGTCTGGCTCGCTTAAGGATTTCCTTAATGAGATGGGTACCAATGCCTTTGCCACGAAATTTAACTGAAAGATAGATAGAAAGCTCAGCAGTATACGCATAAGCTGCTTTGGGTTGATAGGGACTGAGAGAACAATAGCCGGCAACTTGGTTATCGACTTCAGCAATTATTAATGGATAATGCTCACCGTGCTGTTCAAACCATGCTTGCCTTTCTTCAAGCGTTTGTTCTTCTAAGTCAAATGTTGCGGTTAAGGTGCGTATAGCTTCATTATAGATGGTCAGTAGCTCAGGGAGATCTTCCCTGACAGCTTCTCTAATGTTCATCTGCTTCTTCCTTTCATACATGTCTGTTGTCTTTTTATAGTATTCAATCTTTGTATGGATGTTTAAATGAGCACAAGGGATGAGGTGAGTGCCTGTGCGCACTTTTAAAAAAAGAGGTAGATTCATTCTGATAGGTTATTAGTTAAAATACTTCTAGCATTTAGTCAATAATTTCCCATATAATGAACACTACCCTGCGATGGAAAAACAGGTGGTTTCCATCCAAATTCACTGTTAAAGGACAGGCGGATGAACCAAAATACAACCGAGGAAATAAATGCCCGTAATTATTTCCCTGGCAAGCGCAAAATTCGCCATGGGCTGACAAGGTTATGACAATAATTTTAGCATAGATAGAGCATTGAGCGAAGAAAATAAGTCAAACCCTCGGTATTAGTACATGTAAAAATGTTTTTATTTGAGCTATAGAAAGCGTATGTGTCATGAAGCTATCTCAATGCGATCCTGAACAATTGACTGTTCACCAGATGGCGTCTTTTATTATGTTCAGGAAGGCATCATTTGTGATGCTCATATTCCCTTGTAGAGAGATCAGACATGTTTTTGATAGAATGATCGATTCGAAATGGTACCTCTTCTTTGTTATGATGGGTGTGTGAATAAGAGGTTAACGAAAAAGCGTACATAGTCGTTCAACCTGTTTAAAAATATGCTCATTGGGGGGGAATACATGTTGAAAAAAATAGGTTTTATTGGGTATGGAAGCATGTCATCCATGCTTGTTTCTAAAATGCTTCAGCACCAAACGCTTAAAGAGGAACAGATTTATATATTCTCTCGCTCACAACATGAGGGTGTCAGTCGTTTTAAATCCAATCATCCGACTGTTACGTTAACTTCTAGCGCTGAAGAATTGGCAATCGTCTGTGATGTCATATTCATCTGTGTTGAGCCTTTTGATGTCAAGGAAATCGTTATACATCTTGCCTCTCGCCTTACATCAACGAAGCATGTCATTTCCATTGCAGCAGGGGTGACCACTGATCAGCTTGCTCGTGTGCTCTCAGCCCCTGTTAGCAAGCTAATGCCATCGGTTACCTCAGAGATTGACGCTGGTATCTCTTTAATCGCTCATCATGAGAAAGTGAATGACCAACAGAAAGAGATGCTTACTCAATTGTTAAAGTCATTTTCGTTAGTCAAGGTGATCAGCGAACAAGATTTGGATGCAGCAACTAATTTAACGGGGTCTTCACCGGCTTATTTTTCAGCCGTTTGTGAGGCGTTTATTCAGGCGACACTTGACCATAGTCAATTAAAAATAACCGATGCTTATGATATGGTGTTAGAAGCCTTGCTTGGGACCGCACAATTATTGAAACAGAAACAGTTAACCTTCTCAGAAACAATCGATAGGGTAGCGACAAAAGGTGGCATCACCGAAGAAGGAGTAAATATTTTACGAGCACATCTCCCTCAAGCGTTCGGTGAGCTTGTGACAAAGACACTAGAGAAATACACAGACTTTCAGAATCAAGTTGAAGCACAGTAAGTCAAGGAGTATGTGGACGCTCCCTTAAGCAATGTGTTGGCTTAAGGGAGTGGTTGTTTTGTAAATAAATTGCCGAAATTTTCATAGTGTGGTAATGTGCTTTATTAAATAAGTTTAGTTAGCATTAGATTAGCATAAATATTAAGCGCTTTCAAAAATTATTTGGAGGTAAGAATCGATGACGGATCACTCTTTTATTCGTATCCAGAAACAAATTATTGATCTCACCTTTGAAGGAGATTTTGATAAAATTCTTACACTAATAATTTCAGTGGAACAAGACCATCCCAATCATTGGAATCAATTGTATTTTTGGAAGGCATCGATTCTAACTATGTTAGGGCACTATGCACAAGCGCTCAATACGTTAGAGGCTGCTATCGGAAAGGGATGTTGGTGGGAGCCAGAGCAATTGCTTGAAGCGACAGACCTATATCCACTTCATAATTATCAAACATTTCATTCTATTGTTAAAACATGTCAGCTGGTGCATAGGATGTGTTAGCTTTGGAGTTGACAACACGGATGTGTCGGGGTTAGCCGAAGTCTCCTTATAATATTTTCAGTAGCGCTCATACATCCACTCCAGCAACAACCTACTACGCTTTCCGCGGGCAACGCTTCTGACGCTCAGGAGGTGCTAGTTTTGGTGTTGACACACGGACGTGTCGATTTTAACCGAAGTTCCCTTTTAGTATTCCACTGTCGTGTCACACGAAGGATTTTCAGCTGTTGCTTTTCCCGCAGGAGTCTACGTAGGTTGCTTCTGTTAATGGTAGAGCGGATGATATGTTCACAAGTCGATGAGAGCAAGATGCCCAATGCCCACCCAACCTGTTTCGCTTGGTCGTTCCCATGAAGGCATCGTCAGCATCTAAATGGATAGAAGCGAAAGAACCGAAACTCCTTTGGGAAGAGCACATGTCTAAAGATCCATTTGGGAAAAGCAATTAACCAACGTCGAAGCTAGCACGTTCTATGCGTCGGAACTTAGGCACGGCACATCTTGTGTGTCGCTGAATCGTGACACACATGCTCAACGCTTTCTATACGCCATTTAAAAAGAGTGGTACTTACCAACATGTATTGGTGCGTACTACTTTTTTCAATGACTGGGTTTTGGCTCAGTCTCTTTTTATGGATAAGCATAGCATGGAAAGGTCTATGAAGGGATCGTGGGAAACATTCTCTATAAGGACGAATAAAGAAGAAATGTCTAGGTATACTAATGGGGATTATTGTGAAAACTATGGACAGGAGTGATCAATGTGAAGACATTCATCGCATTCATATTGAGCGCGATGGTTGCTTTTATAGGGCTACCTCAAGCTTCGCTATTTGCAAAAGAACAGCCCCAAGATAGGGCAGCGCTTGTACAAAATGTAAAATCAGCTATTTTAATGGAACAAGGGACAGGGAAGATCCTTTATTCTCAAAACAGTAATAAGGAATTGCCACCTGCTAGTATGACAAAAATTATGACCTTGCTTCTCATTTTCAAAGCCCTTGACAATCATAATCTTTCTTTAGACGAAAAGGTTAAGGTTAGTGACCATGCAGCTTCCATGGGGGGTTCACAGATATTTTTAGAACCGGGAGAAGACATGACGGTTAATGATTTGTTGAAAGCTATTGCAATAGGATCAGCGAATGATGCTTCTGTCGCATTAGCTGAGCACATAGCGGGGTCTGAAAATGCCTTCGTGAAAAGAATGAATCAACAAGCTAAAACATTAGGTTTACATCATACGCATTTTAATAACCCAACCGGTCTTCCGGTGGATGATCATTACTCTACAGCACACGATATGTCTGTGATGGCAAAAGCATTGCTCTATTATCAAGACATCCTGAAGTATACATCTACATATGAAGATTACTTAAGAGAAGACACCAATAAAAAGTTTTGGTTGGTGAATACCAATAAAATGTTGAAATCATACCAAGGTGTTGATGGTCTGAAAACAGGGTTTACTCAAAAAGCAAAATATTGTTTAACCGCTACTGCTAAGCGCAATGGCATGCGTGTTATCGCTGTTGTCATGGGTGCTCCTACACCGAAGGAACGCAATAAACAGATTGCACAAATGTTAAATTATGCATTTGCCAATTTTCAAACAAAACAGTTAGAAAAGGCGGGGAAAGTTATCAAACAGATTCAAGTGGCTAAAAGTAAGGAAGGCACCGTGCCAATTATAACGAAGGAACCTGTTGTGCTTCTGAAGCAAAGAGGAAAAACCAAAAATAATTATCAGAGAAAAATTATTATGCATGGTTATTTAAAGGCACCTATGAAGGCAGGAACACTTGTCGGCTATTATGTCGTCACCGCTGATAAGCAAATTTTGAGCAAGACGCCGCTTGTGTTAAAGGAAGATGTACATAAAGCAGGATGGTGGCATCTTTTTAAGAGAAGTATCGGAAAAATGACGAATGGCACATGGTAAGTCGAAGCACCACTAGTTTTGTCAGGTAGAAGGAATTATAGAAATCGGTAACGAAATTCAGGTACAAAGGCAGGTGAAGTATCTGATTAAGATGAAGCATTGCTTCACTTTTTCTATTGATGCTGGGATCATCTGTTTATAAAAGGAGGAGAAACCTGATGGGGTTACACATTGATTTGCAGGTAAGAGATCAAGTCCTTTGTATTCGGCTCATTGGAGAATTAGATCATCATTCTGCTGATACGTTACGCACTCAAGTTGCCGATACCTTGGACAACCATTTAATCAAGCATATTTTGCTTAACTTAGGTGAGTTAGAGTTTATGGATAGTTCAGGATTAGGCGTGATATTAGGTCGTTATAAGGAAATTACGAGCATTGGAGGGCAAGTAGTGGTTTGTTCCATTTCCCCTCCTGTTAAACGACTTTTTGACATGTCGGGCATGTTTAAAATCATTCGACTTGAAGATAATGAAGTCACCGCACTTCATCGGTTGGGGGTGGCCTAGGATGAGAAATGAAATGGCTCTTGAATTTACAGCAATGAGTGAAAATGAATCCTTTGCTCGTGTAACGGTTGCCGCCTTTGTGGCGCAACTTGATCCGACTATGGATGAATTAACTGAAATTAAAACAGTTATATCTGAAGCGGTCACAAATGCGATTATTCATGGTTATGAAAACAAAGGATTTGGCACTGTCTATATTAAGGCTTGGATTGAAGAGGATGTCGTCAGTCTAGTGATTCGAGATGAAGGTGTGGGGATTGCACATCTTGAGGAAGCAAGGCAGCCTTTATTTACGACGAAACCAGAATTAGAACGATCAGGTATGGGCTTCACTATTATGGAAAATTTTATGGATCATATTGATATTACATCTGTTCCTGATCAAGGAACGACGATTTATCTATCTAAACAACTATCCAAAAACAAAGCCGTGTGCCATTAACTAGGGAGATATGCCTATGGATGTCAAATTTAAGCAGGACGCAAAAGAATCTCTCTTAGACGATCGTGAAGTAAAAACACTGATCAAGAAAAGTCAAGAGGGTGATAAAAGGTCACGCAACATCATTGCACAAAAAAATATGCGGTTGGTGTGGTCAGTTGTCCAACGCTTTATGAATCGTGGCTATGAGGCAGATGATTTATTTCAAATTGGTTGCATAGGTCTTTTAAAGTCGGTGGATAAATTTGATTTATCTTATGATGTGAAATTCTCTACCTATGCTGTGCCGATGATCATTGGCGAAATTCAGCGTTTTATTCGCGATGACGGAACGATAAAAGTCAGTCGTTCATTAAAGGAAACGGGAAACAAGGTTCGGAAAATACGCGATGTGCTTTCTAAAAAAATGGGGCGTACACCGACCATTAATGAACTGGCTGAAGCATTGGATATATCTACAGAAGAAGTGATCCTTTCTCAAGAAGCGATACGCTCTCCTTCATCCATTCATGAAACAGTCTATGAAAATGATGGAGATCCAATTACATTATTAGATCAGATATCTGACAATGATGAAGGCAAGTGGTTTGATAAAATTGCTTTGCGTGAGGCGGTTAAGCATTTGCAAAAACGCGAACGGTTAATCGTCTATCTCCGCTATTTTAAAGATCAAACCCAATCAGAGGTGGCTGAGAGATTGGGGATATCACAAGTGCAGGTTTCGAGATTAGAAAAGAAGATATTAACAGATATTAAGAGTCAGATGGCTGATTAGTCATCTGGCTCTTTTTATATTCTTTAATTATATCAACATCTTGACTATTTGTGCCTGGGAATATAGGTAATTTTTGGATATCACTTCAGTGAAGAATGGAGGCAATCCTTGTCATCCATACTATTGGTAAGGGGGAAATGGTGATGGAATCTCAGAAACAAACGATTTATATTCGGCTTTGCCACAAGATTTTGGGAACAGTCGGTCAGGAAATTTATGTAAGGGAATTAGCACAGGTGATTGCCCCGAAAGAGATGAGGGAAAGAATCGAAACACTCTGTGTTTATTGCATTAAACCTGAAGACAATACGTTTGTAGTGATTGATGCCATGGACCTCATCAGAGCAATCAATAGGATTTACCCTGCGTCAGATATCCAGACAATTGGTCCATCGCAAACGATTATTGCTGTTACGGTCAGAAAGCAACGATTTAAAAGAATGCTCTTTACACTTGTTTGGGTGCTTTTGTTCATTGGATCAGGTTTAACGATCATGAATTTCCATGAAGATGTGGCTATGCCTGAGGTACATCGTAAAATTTACACCATGGTCACTGGCAGAGTGAATGATAAGCCATTAATGTTGCAAATTCCGTATTCCATCGGCATTGGCATTGGCATGATTTTGTTTTTTAATCACATTTTCAAAAAGCGATTTAATGAAGAACCTAGCCCATTAGAAGTAGAGATGTTTAATTATGAACAGGATCTTGATCGCTATATTCTTTTCAATGAAAAACAGAAGAATGAGCTAGCAGAGCATGATACTGAGTAATATTTTTTTGATTGTCATTGGACTTTCTGGAGGTCTGTCCGTAGGATGTGGCTTTGTTGCGTTCCTTTCAGTGCTTGGTATCATTCCAAGACTGTCACAGTTGACTAAAACGCATCACTTTATCAGAGAATATGAGTGGAGCGTTGTGCTAAGTGTCGTGTTTGGCACATGGGTTGGATTGCGCAATACCCATTTTCAACTATCTTATCTCTTGTTGATTCCAATCGGTATAGGGGCTGGTTTATTTGTTGGGTTGTTAGCGGCAGCTTTAACAGAGGTACTCAATGTTCTACCCATCTTGGCAAAAAGAATCGGCATCCATGAGCAAATTTTATTATTATTAATGGCTATTGTGTTAGGAAAGGTGTTTGGTTCCCTTTTTCATTGGTCATTATTCATAAATAAATAAAAAACAAAGAATGAAAATGAGGTGTATGACATGGGATCAATCAATGATCCGAAACAGTATAAAAAAAATAGTAAGACCTATCACCCAAAACAACATTATGTCTTGAGCTGTTTAAAGGCATTTTTAGTCGGCGGTTTTATTTGCTTGATTGGTGAATGTATTGAAAAGCTTTATCTCGCATGGACAAATTTTAATCAAAGCAATGTTGGGAATCCGACGGTGGCAACGATGATCCTCATCTCCTCACTCCTCACAGGTTTAGGGGTCTATGATAAATTTGGTCAATTTGCAGGGGCTGGGACATTGGTTCCGGTAACGGGATTTGCTAATTCTATTACGAGTGCTGCTTTAGAGCATAGGAGCGAAGGGATTGTCCTTGGTATTGCTACGAATTTATTTAAACTTGCTGGGGCGGTGATTGTCTTCGGCGTCGTTTCAGCAGCAGTATTTGGCATCATTAGGTTGACGATTACTAACTTGCTTGGATAGGAGGATGAGAAGCATGAAATTAGGCAGGCAGTCATGGCGGTTTACTCATGATATTTATTTAGCTTCGACAGGGACAACAGCTGGACCTTTGGAAAAGAATGGGCCATTAGGCACAGAGATTGATAAAACCTATGAAAATTTACATTGTGATGAAAAAAATTGGGAAGCTGCGGAACGGGCGTTGATGAGAGAAGCTGTTGCTATTTGTTTAAAGAGTGTCAATAAACAACCTGAGGATATTGATTTTTTTATGGCAGGAGATTTATTGAATCAAGTGGTAACTTCTAATATCATCGCAAAAGAACATCAGATTCCTCATTTAGGGATGTTTGGCGCTTGTTCAACCTCTATGCAAACCTTAGCGCTGGCTGCTCAATTTGTGGATGGCGGGTTTGCAGACTCTGTCCTGACCGCTGTGAGCAGTCATAATGCAACAGCTGAACGACAATTTCGTTATCCAACCGAGTATGGTGGTCCCAGACCAAAAACAGCTACTTTTACTGTCACAGGTGCGGGTGCTTCTTTAATCAATAAGGAAGCGAGCCCGATTCGTATTGCAGAAGCTACGGTAGGTCGCGTGATTGATTGGGGCATTAAGGATGTTAATGACATGGGTTCAGCAATGGCGCCTGCTGCAGCTGATACGATAACCCATCATTTTGAAGATACAGGGCGAGAGCCGAGTGATTATGACATGATTTTGACAGGGGATCTGTCTAGTGTAGGTAGTCCGATTCTTAGGGAAATCATGTGGGAGAGAGGCATTGATATTAACGGTGTTCACCAGGATTGTGGACTTATGATATACAGTCCAGATCAGCCGGTGTTTGCGGGAGGAAGCGGGGCAGCGTGTTCAGCTATTGTCACCTATGGTCATATTGTTAATCAGTTAAAAAGAGGTAAGCTTAAACGTGTGTTGGTTGTGGCAACAGGGTGTTTACACAACCCGATCATCATTCAACAAAAAGAATCGATCCCCTGCATTGCTCATGCCGTAGTCCTAGAATCTGCAGGAGGCGAATAAGATGGAATTTTTATGGGCATTTGTTATTGGTGGACTCATATGCGTGATTGGTCAATTACTATTGGATGTGTTTAAGTTAACGCCAGCCCATGTGATTGTTTCATTAGTGGTCATCGGTGCTTTCTTAGATTCTTTCGGTCTTTACGATAAGTTGATCAATTTTGCTGGAGCTGGAGCCACTGTTCCTATTACTAGCTTTGGACATTCCTTATTGCATGGGGCAATGGCAGAGGCTAATCAACACGGTTATATTGGCATCGCAATAGGAGCCTTTACATTAACCTCTGCAGGTATAACCTCTGCCATTTTATTTGGCTTTATTGTCGCCTTAATTTTTAAACCGAAAGGATGATCCTTGTGGTCCATCATATCATTCTCGTTACTGATGGCGATAACTATGCTCAAGAGACTGTTGAACATGTGGCACAAGAGCTGAGATGTGGTTGCATTTTCCGCTCGGCTGGTAATCCTACGCCATTAACGGGAGAGGAGTGGCTTTGGTGACCGACACGACGGATCAAAAGAAGAGTGAACAGATAAAAAAGAGGTTGAGGGATAATAAAAGCTACTTAGAAGACCGCATTGGCATTGGGACAAGTTTTGATGTAGGCATTCGTGAAATGAAAATTCTTGGACAGCAGATTGGTGTGATCTATTGTAATTCCTTGGTTGATGCACTAAGTGTTATTGAACTTCTGCGGGAGTTATTGCGTCTTGTTAATCTTCATAAATCGGGAACCCATATCAAAGATGTTATTAAGAATCACCTTGCTCATGAGCAAGTAAAAGAGATTAAGACATTAGATGAAGCTGTTGATAACATGCTATCCGGATTGACCGTCATTTTCATTGATGGGGAGACGATTGGACTTGTTATCGACACACGGCATTATCCAGGTAGGCAGCCGGAAGAACCGGAAATTGAACGGGTCGTTAGGGGAGCAAAAGATGGCTTTACTGAAAATATTATAGAAAATGTTGGGTTAATTCGCCGTAGAATTCGTGACGAGCGTTTTCGCGCGGAGATGTTGAGAGTCGGGGAACGCTCTAAAACCGATGTTTCCTTAGTCTACGTAAAAGACATTGCCAATCCTGGGTTAATTAAAGCCTTGAAAAAGGAAATCAATCAGATTGAAGTGGATGGGATTCCAATGGCTGATAAAAGCCTTGAAGAATTTATGGTCAAGCAAGGGCTTAATCCTTATCCAATGGTTCGCTATACTGAGCGGCCCGATGTTGCGGCAGTGCATATTCTTGAAGGTCACGTTTTAATGGTGTGTGACACATCTCCAAGCGTGGTTATTTTCCCAACGACATTCTTTCATCATGTACAGCATGCAGAGGAATATCGTCAGACTCCAGTAGTGGGAGGTTTTTTACGCTGGAGCCGATTCATAGCTATTCTCCTCTCGATTTTTTTAGTTCCTTTTTGGCTGGTCTTGGTTATGAATACAGATATCCTTCCTGATTGGTTGCAATTTCTCGGACCTCATCATAACAATTATCATTTGCCGCTCATCATGCAGGTATTGATGGCTGAAATTGGAATTGAAATCGTACGCATGGCTGCTATTCATACGCCGACTTCATTATCAACGGCACTCGGCCTGATAGCCGCAGTCTTAATTGGACAGATTGCTGTAGAGGTTGGCGTGTTCATCCCGGAGGTCATCCTCTATACGTCTATTTCAGCGATTGGTTCCTTTGCAACACCTAGTTATGAGTTGAGTGAGGCAAATAAGATTATCCGCATCATTCTAACCATAATGGTTGGCATATTTGGCGTTCCTGGGCTTATGATTAGCATGACTCTTTTGGTCATCTATTTGTCCCATACAAAAAATTTGAATACACCCTTTCTCTGGCCATTTATTCCCTTCAATCCTAAGGGGATGTTTAATGTTTTGATACGCACGTCTATGCCCTTGTCCACGGTGCGGCCAAGCATTGTGAGGCCATTGAATCGAACAAAACAATCCAGTCCAAAGTAAATGGAGCGCATTGAAAGGAGTTTACAACTTTTTATTTCATTGGTAGAATAAATCGTGACTTTATTTCGCTTGAAAAAAAATAAGAAAGGCTTATGTCCTCTGCGAGGATAAGCCTTTTTCATATTGTGTACCATACGACGCACAGGATGTGTTAGCTTTGGCATTGACACACGGATGTGTCGGGGTTAGCCAAAGTTCCTTCGACGCATATGGGCGTGCTGAATTTAGCTGAAGTTAATTGATGGCAAGTCATGTCTTTTTTAGTGAAGAGGACGGGTTGTAAGCATATAAAAGAACCTAGGCCTGTGATGTTGCTAAGCTTTGAATAAAGAGTTAGGAGTTAGGGGTAGAGAGAAGTCATGCGTGGAACACAGACGATTAATGAAGCAAATCATCTCGTCATTGGTGGAGTAGATACAACAACGCTTGTAAAAAAATATGGAACACCTCTATATGTCTATGATGTAGCCGATATCCGTAAGAAAGTTCAGGATTTTAAGGATGCTTTTTCATCGTATCCAGTAACGTATAAGGTTGCCTACGCAAGCAAAGCCTTTTCATCTGTGGCAATGGTACAATTAGCAGAGGAGATTGGATTGGCGTTGGACGTCGTATCGGGTGGAGAGCTGTATACGGCACTAGCTGCTGGTTATGATCCTCAACATATTCATTTTCATGGGAATAATAAGTCAGAAGATGAGCTAGTACTTGCCATAGATAAAAAGATTGGGGCAATCATTGTTGATAATTTTATGGAATTAAGGATGGTGAAGGAATTATCGGAGGCACGTCATCAATCGGTCAGCATCATGTTGCGAATGACTCCGGGCATTGAAGCCCAGACACATGAGTATATTATGACCGGTCAAGAAGACTCGAAATTTGGATTTATTTTAATGAACGGTGAAGTGAGAGAGGCCATTCACTATGCATTAAATGCTCCGACCTTGAAGCTTCTTGGTGTGCACAGCCATATTGGCTCGCAAATTTTTAGTGCTGAAGGCTTTATGCAGACGGTAAAGAGAGTTGTTGAGCATATGGCTATTTGGAAGGATGAGCTTGGTTTTGCTCCTGTTATTTTAAATATTGGTGGAGGTTTTGGCATTTCCTATACAAAAAAGGAACACCCCATTTCCATTCAGCCTTTTATCGGTGCCATTGTTGAGCATATCTTGTCCGAATGTGCCTCTCATCATCTCGAGGTCCCAGAAATTTGGATTGAACCGGGGCGTTCGATTGTAGGGGAAGCGGGAACAACATTGTATAGCGTAGGCACACAAAAGACCATTCCAAGCATTCGCAAATATATCTCTGTAGACGGTGGGATGACTGATAATTTGCGGCCGGCATTATACCAGGCTGAATACGAAGCCCTTGTTGCGAACCGAGCTTCTGATGCTTCGGAAGAGCGGGTGGCAGTTGCTGGTAAGTGTTGTGAATCGGGGGATATCTTAATTCAGGATATTGCTTTGCCTTCTGTCCAAGCTGGGGATATTCTAGCGGTGTTCTGCACAGGTGCGTATGGCTATTCGATGGCAAATAATTACAATCGATTGCCGAGACCGGCCGTGGTTTTTGTTGAGAAAGAACAAGAACAGCTCGTCATTAAAAGAGAAACGTATGAAGATTTACTGCAAAATGATCTCGCTTTTCAATCTTTTGTAAAGTAACTGAATCATCCTAGATGCACTATGCAACCTATTTTTTTATAGGTATGGTTGCTGTGTTGCCTTCGATGTGGTATTTTGGAAGGTGCACAGTTTAATAAAAAAAGGGTATAATAACGGTAACAGGAAGATGAGATGTTTTAATAATCTTTCAGTTTTACTGGTTGAATGACTGTTTTTCCTTGCTTCTTGATATAGGTATAAAAAGGGATATTATTAGAAAAGCTAAGGAATAACAAACCAGATGATTAAGGAGTTTAATAATGTTAATTCGTTACAAACAAGCTTACGAAAAAATTGCCATGGGTCTGCTATCATTTGTCCCTTCGGAAAAAGAGTTGCCATCGTTATTAAATACGATTAAGCAGTATGAAGAAGAGGAGGATTGGCAGCTTTTCCTTTGGAAGGAAGAGGATATCATCGGTATCATCGGAATAGAAATTGTCGGTGATACAGCAGAATTGCGCCATATCAGTGTTAACCCTTCCCACAGAAATCAAGGTGTTGGACGCCGAATGGTTCAGGCATTGCAGGAAATGGTAGGTTCAAAGTATAAAATTGTACCTTCAGAGCAAGTAAAACAATTTTATGAAAAATGTCCTAAGCCGATCACTGATGAGGAGTGATTTGGCTTTTTTATTTTCTGTTCTGGGTGACGTTAAGAAAGCAAGAGGATGAAGAATTTTTTGGTTTTTGTGATTGATTTATGAGTTATTTGTAAGGCGATGCGGGTCAATTGTTTATCCCTTTCCCCCCGATGCTGCATAATTTGGCATTATAAGCTATGTAAGGGGGAGGAGTGTAATCATGTCCCGTGACTATTGCTATACGTTATTGACAAAATCAATTGGTGATACGATTAAGTTGGAGACTGCAGATGGTACCATTTATCAGGGTGTCGTCATTAAAATAGATTATAATTATTTATATCTATGTCCGACAGAGGAAGCAGGAGGGCATGGCTCTGAGCAAAATCAGACGACAAATCTATCTTTCTCTCATTTATCTCAGGTGGTAGTCTTGCCATTAGCTGCGATCTTTGGTTTAGAGTTTCTTTCAATCTATTGGTGAAATAAATGAGCTTCTTAGGCTATGGTATAATAGTGCTAATTTAATGTAATCGAAACGGCGACCGTGCGAGATGTCTAGGATTAACTTATGATGGTGCGCTTCGCGATAAGGTGGCGACTAATTTGGAATATAAGGTTAGAATTGAGGCGTTTGAAGGACCGCTGGATCTGCTCTTACATCTCATTAAGACGTTGGAAATTGACATTTATGATATTCCTGTGTTTACCATTACGGAGCAGTATTTAGAGTTTATCCACCAAATGCAGATTCTTGAATTAGATGTTGCCAGCGAGTATTTGGTGATGGCGGCGACGCTTATAGAAATGAAAAGCCGAATGCTTCTTCCAAAGCAAAATCTCTTAGATGAGGGGTTAGCAGAGTTTGAAGAGGAAGAAGACCCCAGGGAAGAGCTTGTCAGGCGATTGATCGACTATCAACACTATAAGCAGGCTGCTGATTTCTTACAAGAGAGGGAGCAGTTTCAAAGTCACGTCTATACGAAAGCGCCACACGATTTGTCAGCCTATAACCGCAAGCCGATTGAAGAAGTTCAAATTGCCAATGTTTCACTCTATGATATGCTCTCGGCTTTTAAACATTTATTGGTGAGAAACTATATAAGTGAGCCTTTAGATACTAAAATTGAAAGGCAAATCTTGCCGATCGGAGCTCGGATGAAAGAGATCGTTTTTCAGCTTAAAAAGCTGGGCAAGGCACAAACCTTTGATTCTCTGTTTGCCTATCCAAATTCCACGCATATCGTTGTGACCTTTTTGGCGATTCTTGAATTAATGAAAAATAAAGCTGTCTCATGTCATCAGGATGAAAATTTTTCGAGCATTGAGATCACCTTAATGGAAGGGGTGGGAGCCATTGAATATGAAGGAGAAGCTTCCAATACTTGAAGCACTCTTGTATGTTACAGGAGAAGAAGGGCTGACCTTGGAGCAGATCACTCAAGTGCTGACGTGTTCAACTAATGAGGCGCTTGAAGTGGTTGAACGCTACAAAGAAGAGCTAGTGGATTCTGATAGAGGGCTGGCACTTGTGGAAATTGCTGGAGGCTTTCAATTGATTACCAAACCGGAGTTATTTCACTATGTAGAAAGGCTTGTGGAGACACCGAAGCCAGCTATTTTGACACAAGCAGCGTTAGAAACCCTTGCCATCATCGCTTATAAACAGCCCGTGTCTCGTGCTGAGATTGAAGATGTGCGTGGGACTAAGTCTGAAAAGGCTTTATATAATCTTACAGCTAAAGGATTGATTAAAGAAATTGGACGCGCAGAGGGGACAGGTCGGGCGATTTTATATGGTGTAACCTCTTCGTTTTTAGCACATTTTGGGTTGAAGTCTATTGAAGAATTACCACCTATGCCGGAAAATCCAGAATCACTTCAAGAGAGTACGACTGATTTATTCTATTCGCGTTTTCAACAAACTGTCATGGATATATGACAGCGGATAACGACATAGTTACGAGAGAGTTCGTTCAAGGGGAGACATTGACCGTTTCCCTTGAAGGACTCTTTTTTTGGTCTTGTCTGTCTATAGGTCCTTCACCCCATTCAAATCATATTCCTCTTTTTCTCGCATAAACTTGTACAAAAATAGATTAAGGGGTGGGATGTCACCTTGGTGATCACTAGAAGATTCACGTTGATAACTGCTGTCTTACTGGTCATCTTTTTAGTATGTGGGGGTCATAGGATAGAGGCAAAATCGATGACTGCGAGTCAGATACATGTTTCAGCTGAATCTGCCATTTTTATGGATGAAACAAGTGGACGTGTGCTTTTCGGAAAAGATATTCATAAAAAAATGTCAATAGCCAGTATAACAAAAGTGATGACTGCTATTATTGCCATTGAATCAGGCAAGCTTAATCAAACGGTAACCATCAGTGAGAACGCGTACGGTACTGAGGGGTCCTCACTCTATTTGAAAAAAGGTGAGAAAATCAAGCTGAAGGATTTGGTTTATGGTTTGTTAATGCGTTCGGGCAATGATGCAGCGGTAGCAATTGCTGAGAAGGTGAGCGGGAGTACTGAGGGGTTTGTCTATCAGATGAATAAGAAGGCTAAAGAGCTCGGCATGTTGGATACAACCTTTGCCAATCCCCATGGGCTAGATGACAAGCGTCATCGCTCCACAGCTTATGACATGGCATTATTGACTCAGTATGCGATGCAAAATAAAACATTTCAAAGCATGTTTAAAACAAAGTTCTACACGTCTCCTCAAGGGGGAGAAAGCTGGGATCGACATTGGAAAAATAAAAATAAGCTGTTATTCAATTATGATTATTCAACAGGTGGGAAAACGGGCTACACTAAAAAAACAGGAAGAACGTTAATATCTACAGCAACAAAAGGGAACAAAGACTTTATTGTCGTGACTCTTAGTGACGGTGATGACTGGAATGATCATCGCACCCTTTTTGATTGGGGCTTTGCTCATTTTAACATGGTCAAGGTCATGCATAAGGGTAAATTAAATGGCATTAAAAAAACCTACTATAATAACAGAGCAGTATTTCTGCATCGTGATATTATACTCCCTTTAATGCCTAAAGAAAAAGCACATCTTGTCACTCGTTTGACGCTTTACAAGCCAAAGGAGGGTAAACAGTTTCATGAACTCCCGCAAATGGCTGGGAGATTAAAGGTGATTGTACAAGGAAAAGTGCTGGAGTCTGTTCCAGTTTATTATACACGTGCTGAGAAAGATCATAAAAAATTCTGGTCGCTCGTTCAAGTAAGCATTGGCACTATGCTGGAGTTAAACAATGATTAATTACATATGGGTAGGGATGTTTGTCGTCGGATTGGTGTATGCAGCTATTACGGGAAGGATGCAGGAAGTAAATGAAGCTATTTTTAAATATGCTGAAGAAGGGGTGACCCTTTGCTTTGGCCTGATTTTCATCTTGGTCTTTTGGCTAGGTATCATGAAAATTGCTGAGATTGCTGGCTTGCTAAATAAATTGGCCGCTGGCTTTAAACCTTTTTTAAAAAGGCTTTTTCCAGAGGTTCCAGAAAATCATCCTGCAATGGGCTATATCCTTTCCAATACGATGGCGAACCTCTTTGGACTAGGGAATGCGGCCACACCTATGGGAATTAAAGCTATGGAGCAGCTAAAAAAGCTAAATCATGATCGTCCCGAAGCGAGTCGTTCCATGATCACATTACTAGCTTTGAATACGTCGAGCCTAACGCTAATCCCAACTACTGTTATAGCGATTCGCATAAAATATGGATCTGAACATCCTACGGACATTGTCGGCACAACACTGGTTGCGACTACGGTCACGACGGTAGCAGCATTGCTGATCGATCGCTATTTCTATCATCGTCGTGAGAAGAAGAATAAATTTAAATAATCGTCGGGGGGAAAACTGTGGAAGTCCTTTCAACTGTATCCACTTGGTTTATTCCGATTATCATTGGCATCGTTTTAGTCTATGGGACATGGAAGCGCGTGCCAACCTATGAAACGTTTATCGAGGGAGGGAAGGAAGGCTTTAAAATGGCGATTGCCATCATTCCTTATTTAGTAGGCATGCTTGTAGCTATTGGTGTTTTTCGTGCCTCAGGAGCATTGGATGCGCTTATTGATATGCTGAGGCCTTTGCTATCGGCGGTCGGTGTTCCAGCAGAAATTGTTCCTCAAGCTCTCGTTAGACCATTATCTGGAAATGGTGCTTTAGGCATGATGAGTGATATTTTAAAAAATGAAGGGCCTGATTCTTTTATTGGTAAGCTCTCCTCGACCATTCAAGGAGCGACAGATACGACGTTGTACATTGTCACTGTTTATTTTGGTGCTATTGGTGTCAAAAATGTTGGGGATTCATTAAAAGTCGGTTTTTTAGCAGACTTGGCAGGCGTGGTTGCCGCAATCGTTATCGTCACGCTTATGTATGGTTGAATGGCACGAGCGTCGTGTCTGGCTTTTTTGTAGAACGACCTTATTTTAGCAGAGAGTTTTGGCAATGATCATCTTCTCACATCTTGTTAAAAAGGATGGGTCAGGGTATGATGAAATGTGAGGTGAAAGTATGGAAAGGCTCCAAAAGATAATTGCTCAAGCGGGGGTTACCTCTCGCAGAAAAGCTGAAGCTTTGATTGCTGAAGGAAAAGTCAAAGTCAATGATAGGGTTGTAACCGAGTTAGGAACAAAGGTATCTGAGCGTGATAAAATCGAGGTCAATAATATTCCGATTGAGCGGGAAGAACCCGTCTATTTTTTATTCTATAAGCCGACAGGCGTTATTTCTGCGCTAAGTGATGACAAACAGCGTAAGGTTGTCGTTGATTTTTTTAGTCATGTAACAGAAAGGATTTTTCCTATTGGGCGTCTGGATTATGATACATCTGGTGTTTTGCTGTTGACAAATGATGGCGAATTTGCTCATTCTTTGATGCATCCACGCTATCAGGTGGAAAAGGAATACATTGTGAAAGTGGCAGGTATTCCAACAAAGCAAGTGATGCGGGCATTGGAAAAGGGAGTGAGGTTGGAGGATGGGAAAACAGCCCCGGCAGTAGCGAACCTCCTTTCATCAGATCGACTAAAAAATACCGCCATTATTTCTTTGACGATACATGAGGGCAGGAATCGTCAGGTCAGGCGTATGTTTGAAGCGGTCGGTTATAAAGTATTAAAGCTTAAACGTGAGCGGTATGCTTTTTTAACCGTTCGGTCGATGCAGCCTGGTGACTATAGGCAGCTCAAACCACATGAGGTGAAGCGTCTTCGAGAGGGGAGCGTCACATGATCGTCACAAAATCCGCCTATTGTGCGGTTTTTTTCACGATATAGTGTGAAAGAGACTTTTTTCTTTGGGGTGTTTTATATGTCACAAAAAAGAAAGCGCTTTTTTATTAATGCCTTTATTATTCTAGTTATTCTAATAGCGCTCGGGTATACGAGTTATCGCCTATTTTTTAAAATAAATGTTGTGCATGTGGGAGAGAAGGCGCCTGATTTTACGGTTCAAAATCTGAATGGTCGTTCAATGGCATTGGATCACTTAAAAGGGAAGGGAGTTATGCTTAATTTTTGGCAATCAGACTGTGCTCCTTGCAAGAAGGAAATGCCTTTTATAAATGAAGCGTATCACACGATGCATTCAAGGGATAATGTGGTGATCCTTTCAGTGAATGTAGATGAATCAAAGAGCATTGTCAGTCATTTTAAGAAAACGTATCATTTGGATTTTCCGATGTGGCTTGACCATAAAAAAGTGGGTCAGGATGTTTACGGTATTCGAGGATTTCCAACAACGTACTTTATTGATTCGGAAGGAAGAGTGGTTGATAGCGTCCAGGGGTACATGGATAGCAAGTCAACGGTGTTGAAAAAGCTGAAAGAGATTCACCCTTAATTAGATGAGGTGTTAAGCATGAGTCAGGAAATCATATGTGCGTGCGGTCATAAAAATCCCGAAGGAACCATCCTTTGTGAAGCCTGTGGAAAACCGCTCCAAGAAGATGAACCTAATCAGCTGCTTAATATGCGTTATGAGGGCAGTGCCCGGCGCTCTCAAACATATAATCGTACGGTGATTGATAAAATATGGAACTATCTGTCATCCGTGAAGGTGGGCGTTGTCCTGATTATTCTCGTTCTTATTGCGATTGCGATTGGAACGATCTTCCCACAAAACATTTACATACCAGCTGATGCTAATCCAGATACTTTCTACAAGGATCAATATGGTCTATTGGGACAAATCTATAAAACGCTTGGCTTTGATAATCTTTATAAATCCTGGTGGTTTATTAGTTTACTAGGTCTGCTAGGGGCTTCGATTATCGTCGCTAGCCTTGATCGTTTTTTTCCACTACATAGAGCTTTAAAAAATCAAAAGGTCACTCGACATGAGCGCTTTATGAAAAAACAACGCTTGTTTGGGATGACCTCAATGACAAACGATGAGGGGCAACTTGAGAAGGCAGAGCGTGTACTAAAGGAAAAAAAATATAAAATTTCTAGGGAAACGAACGCCTTACTAGCTGAAAAAGGACGCTTTTCCCGCTGGGGGCCTTATGTGAATCATATAGGTCTCATCGTGGTACTTATTGCAGCAGTGCTTCGTTTCATACCTGGGATGTACGTCAACGAAAATTTATGGATTCGCGAAGGGGAAACGAAGCCCCTTCCTGGCACACATAATGCCTACTATATGACAAATGATACGTTCAGCCTATCCACTTATGATAAGAAGGATCCCCAATATAAACAAGCGATTAAGCATAATGGCTCTATCATCAAAAGCTATCAGTCTGATGTGGTGCTTTCCAAGCCGGAAGGTCAACCACTATTAGGTGCGACACCTAGGCTGAAGAAGCTAAAGGATGCTGAAATCAAGGTTAATAAACCGTTGAAATTCGCTGGTTATCAAGTGTTTCAAGCGGACTATCGTTTAAATGAGCTATACAAGATGCATTTTACCTTGGCGGATCAACATGCCAAGCAAACCTTTGGAAAATTTGGTGTAAATCTTTATAATCCAAAGGGCACTTATGATTTAGGTCACGGCTATAAAGTTCAATTAATGTATTATTTCCCAGACTTTTATTTTGATCATGGTGATCCATCGACAAAAACAGATATACCCAATAACCCTGCTTTTATTTTCAATGTGATAACACCTGATAATTCAAAGGGAGAAACAAGTTTTATTGCTATCAAAACCAATCAAACCATCTCTAAAAATAATCAGTATAGGCTAATGTTTGCTGGTCTGGATACACGCAATGTGTCGGGGTTGATAGTAAAACGTGATTTTACGGTATGGATCTTTTTTACTGGTGCCATGATCTTCCTTTTGGGAGTGGTTCAAGGCATGTACTGGCAGCACAGGCGCATTTGGCTTCAAAAGAGGAATGGGGAATTGTGGTTATCCGCTCATACTAATAAGAATTGGTATGGCATCAAAAAGGATGTGACCTATTTGACCGATGCTTTGGATATCCCAGAACCGATGGATCAGCTTGAGTAAAGGGTAGTGGCAAAAAAGAGGGGGAAATGCTCATGAGCGTGGTACAAATAAGTAGCCTGTTGTTACTTATCGCTTTTATTCTGTACATTTTTGGAACGATCATTTTTACGATTAGTGTGGCGGGAAAAAAGTTTAAAAAAAATGGTGAGCAGACCGACGATAGAGGAATCGGTATCTTAGGGTTTGTGCTGACCGTCATTGGCTTTTTATCTCAAGTAGGCTATATTTTTACACGTTGGAAGGCTGATGGGCATTTTCCAATCAGCGATCTGTTTGAATATACGACCTTCTTAAGTGTCATGATGATTTTAGGCTTTATTATTATCTATCTTATCTATCGAAATAATAGCATAGGTATGATAGCGCTTCCTATCGCTGTGATCGTCATTGCTTATGCCAGCGTTTTTCCGCGAGAAGTAGAGCCGCTTATTCCTGCCTTGCAAAGCAATTGGTTGATGGTTCATGTCACAACGGTCTCATTAGGCGAAGGGATATTAACGCTCAGCTTTGTTGCTGGACTTGTTTATCTAGTGCGAGTCATCGATCAATCCAAGCGTAGTGCGCGTACCTTTTGGCTTGAGTTTGTCTTGTTTTTTCTGATCTGTGCTGTTGGATTTGCTTGTAGCTCAGGTATTTTCCAGGCTACGGGCTACAGTGAAAAATTCCAATGGGTCAATCAAAAAGGAGATACAGCTACCCTTGACTATAACCTTCCTGCCATTGTTGGACCACATGATGGAAAAAAGCTAACCGAGGGGTTTGGACCTGTTTTTCAAGCACCTTCTTGGATGAATGGCGTGAATGCACCTAAAAAGTTCAATACTGTTATGTGGTCAATTATTGGTGGCATGGTGATTTATGGAGTGATTCGTCTTGTGTTAAGAGGGCATCGTATAGGTGCCGTATTAAACCGAGTGGTCATGAACGTGAATCCACCTTTAATGGATGAGATTAGCTATCGAGCGGTGGCGATAGGTTTTCCCGTCTTTACTTTGGGAGGCATCGTTTTTGCTGCCATTTGGGCAGAGCAGGCGTGGTCTCGCTTTTGGGGATGGGATCCAAAGGAAGTCTGGGCGCTTATCACCTTTTTCTTTTATGCTGCTTATCTACACTTTCGCCTTTCCAGAGGATGGGAAGGCGAAAAATCGGCTTGGCTTTCTGTCGTCGGTTTTGTGATCATCATGTTCAACTTGATTTTTGTCAATCTTGTGATCGCTGGTCTGCATTCTTATGCGTAAATTAACCCTACACCTTCAGGTCGCTGAGGTGTATTTTTATTGAATTCCTGTTATACTTTTAAGAAAATGGTACTTAATAGATTGCTTTCAATGAGTTAATATTTTAAATGAAAAAGACAATGTGTCATAGACGAAGAAAATATTGAGGAGGATCTCCATGACAGAGGAGAATGCAACCATACTTGTCACAGATGATGAAACTAGGATTCGTAGATTATTGCGCATGTATTTAGAAAGAGAAGGCTATACAATTGAAGAAGCTGAAAATGGTGAAGATGCTTTGCAATATGCTTTGGAGAAAGATTATGATTTGATTCTATTGGATCTCATGCTTCCAGGCATTGATGGTGTTGAGGTGTGCGAACGTCTTCGTGAGCAGAAAGCAACACCGGTTATTATGTTGACCGCAAAAGGTGAGGAAGCCAACCGTGTGCAGGGTTTTGAAGTCGGTACAGATGATTATATTGTCAAGCCCTTTAGTCCAAGAGAAGTCATTTTGCGTGTCAAGGCACTGTTAAGAAGAGCTTCAAAGACAAAGTTTCTGGAAACTGATACGACGGCGAAAAATATACTCGTCTTTCCGCATTTAGCCATAGATCACGATGCTCATCGAGTAACCGTGAATAATACAGCGGTCAATCTCACGCCCAAGGAATATGAATTGCTTTACTATTTAGCACAAGCATCAGATAAAGTGTTTTCCAGAGAAGAGTTATTGAAGGATGTCTGGAATTATGAATTTTTCGGTGATTTACGGACAGTGGATACCCATGTCAAGCGTCTTCGGGAGAAGCTGAATCGTGTTTCTGATCAAGCGGCGGATATGATAGTAACGGTGTGGGGAATTGGTTATAAATTTGCGGTGGGTAACGATTGAAACTGTGGCGGAGCGTCGTAGGGAAACTTTGGGGAACCATTTTGCTCCTTGTGTGCATCGTGCTCTTCCTTTTAACGGTTTTACTTTTACAATTTTTCGAAAATTTTCGTATGGAACAAGTCGAGAAGCAGATGACGGATATTGCGGATAAAGTGGCAGCTATTATAGCTAAGAATCCGCAGTCTAAAATCCCTTATGAGACAGCGACACAAATCATTGATGTGTATGTTGCCAGAGGGATTGTGATAAAGAATGATCGGACGCATTGGCTGTCACCTGAGCATTATCATCTTCCTAAATTAGAAGTGACCGATATTAAAAAGGATCCAGATCTCACTCGTGTTTTTCAATCGCATGAAAAGGTGAGCAAAGAAACGACCATACTTCAAAGGGGTAACGGTGGGCATGAAAAATTAGTGATTGCCGGCGTGCCTATGCGTTTATCCGATGGAAAATATGGAGCGGTTTTTATCTATGAACCCTTACAAATTGTTAATCAGAGTACCAATGAAGCCAAGAAGCTCATTTATATCAGTGCAGGCATAGCGATTATATTAACAACGATTTTTGCTTTTTTTCTATCGACGAGAATTGCGGCGCCTTTACGCGAGATGCGTCGAGCTGCCCAAGAGGTAGCAGAGGGTAAGTTTGATATGAAGGTTCCTGTGTTTACCAATGATGAAGTAGGTGAATTGGGCACCGCTTTTAATAGGATGGCGAGCCAATTAAAAATGAATATAACGGCATTGAATCAAGAAAAGGAGCAGGTGTCAGGTATTCTAAATAGCATGGCGGATGGTGTGATGACGTTTGATCGTGATGGAAATCTGTTGATTTCCAATTCTCCAGCCAAACGCTTATTACATATGTGGTGGTATGAAATGCATCCAGGTGTTGCCATTTCTAATACAACAGAGTATTTGCAGGATGTGCCACCTTCTATTAAGGATATCTTTCATCTGGTGGTAAAGGAAGAGCGTGAACAAACGGCTGAAGTTGCGCTTCAAGGGCGAACCTGGATGATTCTCATGACCGCTCTTTATGATGATGACGATCAAAAAGTGGTCAGGGGGGCGGTGGCTGTTCTTCGGGACATGACAGAAGAAAGACGGTTAGATAAACTACGTCAAGGATTTATTGCGAATGTCAGTCACGAATTGCGCACGCCTATTGCTTTATTGCAAGGTTACAGTGAAGCGATTGTCGATGATGTTGTCGATTCCGAGGAACAAAAGCGTGAGGTTGGTCAAATTATCTATGATGAATCAAAGCGCATGGGTCGATTGGTGAACGAGCTTCTTGATCTTGCTAGCTTAGAGGCTGGTCATTTTCAAATGAATCAAACATGGGTGGAAGTCGGAGATTTTTTTGAACGGATTACGCGTAAATTTCAAACTTTGGCAAAAGAACAGAATGTCACATTAATATTTGAAGGATCTGTCCAGCCAAACAGGGTGATTTTAATGGATGTTGATCGCATTGAACAAGTTTTAACCAACCTGATTGATAATGCGATTCGTCATACGCATGACGATGGCACAGTCACCGTTCGTGTGGATGAAAATGCACGGCAATTATTGGTGAGCATCCATGATACGGGTGTAGGAATTGCTGAAGAAGACCTGCCTTTTGTATTTGAACGCTTTTATAAAGCTGATAGAGCAAGAACGAGAGGGAAAGCGGGAACAGGTCTCGGGCTGGCAATTGCTAAAAATATTGTTGAAGCGCATAAGGGGCGTATTATTGTTCAAAGTAAGCTTGGCAAGGGGACTACATTTACGTTTAGTTTACCAAAGACCTCTGCTAAGTCATGATATAATATGAAAAACTTAAGAAGGCATTCGCTCTTTGAGTGGCGTGCTTTTTGTTTGTAGCGTGCTTCCTTTTCATGTGTATATACACGGCATGATGGGAGAGCATTCTAAGTGTTCAGACTAAACATTTGATAAAATAGTAGCTAAAATAAGAAGATGGTGATCTTGGCGTGACGTTTACGGCTTATCTTGTTTTAACATTAATTAAACAATTTAACGGTCAAAGAACGCTTTATGCCATTTTGCATCTTCTTAACGGTAAGCGGTCTTCACAGACGATTCAAGATGGTTTCTTATTCAAAATTCATCATTTTTTTGGCGTACTCAAATCACTATCTCGGGAACAGATTGAGGCTATTTATCACAACTTAGATCAAAATGGTTGGGTTATCGTGAATGATAAAAGTATGATTGAAGTGACAGAGGAGGGCAAAGAAGCGCTTAACAAGTATCAGAATCAGTTTTGGATCTCTCCTCATTTAAATGGATGGTATGCTGATGAAGGGGCTCGGCTTTTTTGGAAGCGACTGTCGCTTATCGTTCAATCTGTCTCTCATCTGATGACACATGATAATCGCTTTATTCCAATCGTTAACGATCCTGCTGTCCACTTGTGGTTGAAAGCGTTTATTCAATCTTATGAGAGAAAGCTATTGGCAAGTGATCTCTTTAGTGAATTGCAAGCACTGTGTCAAGGGCTTGATGAACGAGAAGCGATTCTTCTCGTGTATAAATTGTCAGGAAAAGGGCGGTCTGGATTAACGATCAAGCAGCTTGCTGATGTATTGAACTATGATGAAACTGAAGTGCAGATAAATTTTCAAGCGACATTGCATCATGTCATGGATGATTTGAGGGAAAAAGCGCATCAATTCCCTCTTTTAGGACAATTGGTTATCGTGATAGATAGGAAGCCATTAACTGTAAGTACATATAAAACATTTTTGCTACTAAAGCAAGGGAAATCTATTGGCGATATAGTTAAAGAAAGACACTTAAAATTATCAACGATCCAAGATCATATCGTTGAGATTGCCTTTTTGGATCCGTTGTTTCCAGTTAGTCAATTTGTTCCTAAAAAGATGTATGAGGTGATACGCGCGGTATTAAAGCAAGGGAAGGTACGGAGGCTGGCAGAGATTAAAAAGCAGTTATCAGATGATATTGATTACTTTCATATTCGTTTGGTTTTGGCACGTGAAAAGGGTGGTGACTAAATGCCCGAGCTTGAAGCTCGATTACAGCATTATTTTGGTTTTTCGACCTTCCGTCCAGGTCAGCGTGAGGTGATTGAGGATGTGGTGGCGGGGCATCATGTTTTTGCCATGCTCCCTACGGGAAGTGGCAAATCATTGTGTTATCTTATGGCTGGCTATCAGTTGCAAGGACTTGTCATCGTTGTTTCTCCGTTATTATCGTTGATGGAGGATCAGGTTCAACATATACGGTTATATGGTGAAAAACGCGTAGCTGCTTTTAATAGCTTTTTATCTTATGAGGAGCGAGAGCAGGTTCTCCAACGGGTACAGGAGCTTCGTTTTCTGTTTGTATCCCCGGAAATGTTGCAATCTGGCTTATTGCTAGATAGACTGCAGAAGGTGAAGGTTGTCCTTTTTACAGTTGATGAAGCGCATTGCGTGTCACAGTGGGGATATGAGTTTCGCCCTGATTACCTAAAGCTTGCTGATGTTCGTAAAAAACTGAACGATCCACCTTGTCTCGCCTTGACAGCGACGGCGGATCAGCGCGTGCGCGAAGATATCATCGCTAAGTTAAAGATGGCGCATTGTCGTGAGCATATTTATAGCGTGGATCGTCAAAACATCGCACTCAAGGTAGAGTCTGTTCAAGGCGTATTAGAAAAGCAAAAACGCTTGATCGAACTTGTCGATACGCTTGAAGGCCCCGGGATTATTTATTTTTCAGTCCGAGAAGGGACAGAAGAGGGTGCTGACAGTATTCGTAAACAAACAGGTGTAAGGGTCGCTGCCTATCACGGTGGGATGGACAATGAAGAACGACGGCTCATCCAAAATCAATTTTTAAATGATGAAATCGATGTCGTATGCTGTACCAATGCTTTTGGCATGGGGGTGGATAAATCAAATGTCCGCTACGTCATTCATTTTCATTATCCTAAGCATATGAGTGCTTATCTGCAGGAAATTGGCAGAGCGGGTAGAGACGGACAATCGAGTTTGGCAATATTATTGCATTCAGAAACAGATCATGAGCTCCCGCTTTATATGGTGCAGAGAGAGTATCCAACTGAAAAACAACTGGATCAAATTTTTGTTAGGTGTATTCAAGATCAAGAAAGTAAGGAAACGGTATTTAAGATTGCTCTGGCAGTCGGATGTTCTGAGACAGCTGCACGTTTTCTTCAAGAGCATATCAGTTGTAGGGATATCGAATTAGATAGACATTCTTTAAAACAGGGTCTTCACCAATATATTCAAGAACGCCTGGCTATAAAAACCAAGGCGCTTAAGGAATTCCAGCATTGGTTAGCAAATGATAGCTGTCGGCGTGTCGGTGTGCTGACCCTATATAATGAGAGGCTTGCTAGCAAGCCTCAGCGATGCTGTGATCACTGTGGTTTATCAATGGATGATTTTACACGACAAAAAATGGTTAGTGCCTCTGATATGACTATATCTTGGGGCGAGCGCTTGCGAATGTTACTAGACCAGAAAGAAGGATCTGATGGCAAAAAAGAGTGATCTCCATAATTTATCAGATAGACAAATAGCCAGAAGTTTTTATGGGTCACAGGGCTTTCTTTTGTTGGTATCTGTCATATTATTTTGGTTGTTCCGTGTCTCTTTTCATCCGCTTCCTTCAATAGTCATGTTTGATGTGAAGGATGTTATCCTTTGGGGTGCGGTTGTTGGTGCGTTGGTTGCAGGGGCTGAATATCTGTTGGACCTTTTGTTGCCACATGATTGGATGGATGATGGGGGCGTGAATCAACGGCTGTTTGCTGCTATGTCGATCAAGCAGATTGTCGTTTCCATGCTCCTTGTGGCTGTTATTGAAGAATGGTTATTTAGAGGATTGATTCAAACCTATTTGGGGTGGATCGTGGCGAGTGTTATCTTTGGCATCGTTCATATAAGGTATTTACGCAAACCTGTGATGTTAATCATCGTTCTTCTGATAGGTATTTTATTGGGCTATATTTTTAAACTAACAGGAAGTCTGTGGCCGCCTGTGATTTGTCACTATGTTATCGATGTCCTATTGGGCATTGTGTTGAAATTGTCAATGGTTAAGAAGCAAAAGAGAAGGAAGGATCATCATGAATGAAAAAGACCAGCGCTCGACGACAACGGGCTCTTTTCCCCCAAGACGCATAAAACATCAGCGTAAAAAGGCTAGGCGTAAACGTCATTTAAAAAAAGCTGATTCGGAATATCTCTCATCCTCAAGTATTGAAACCGACGATAAAGGGGAGGAGAGTGTTCTAGAGCGAGCGGATAAAGAAGTGGCGGCATCTGAAGTGAAAAAGAAATTCAATGGTGGTTTGATTTTTGCTAACATCGTTCTATGGTTTTTTTTGCTTATGGTAGGGTTTATTCTTTTCTATGTCGTGACAAAGTGAAGAAGCTCTGTCCTAAACGAGCCCTTTCATTCATAAAGTGGAAAAGGGGTGAAGGTTCATGGATGCGAAGCTTCTTAAGTTATATGAAGAAGAAAGATTATCAAACATCGCTTTTAAATTGATGATGAAACTCATTGAATGTAAGCAAATAAAGGATCGTTACAAATGGTTGCTCTATAGTGTATCCATTGTTTTTTTAATCGTCATCGGGCTGTTGCTTTATTATTTATTCAACACCTCTAGTGAGCAGATGGACAAGAGCCCATTTTTGCTTATCCCATTTCAACATACGACGCTAAAACATTTTCTCTTTCCCACCCTCATTCTATTTGTTCTTTGGAAATTTATCAGTCGTCAGTATGATGAAAAGAACAAGGATTATGAAAGATTGAGGCTCCAATTGATTGATCATTCTGGCAAGCTATGGATAGATCATATTGAGCGTGATATACAAGGAGAGGTCTACCAACAACTGAAAGACGTTTATGATATTAATCTATTTTATAAATAGCTGGTGGATAGTATTTATTTACTCTGATTAATAGGATATTTTTACCAAAAATAAACATATCAACACAATAAAAGATGCCTCAAATGGGCATCTAGAACACTTTTTTTTGAGCATTCGCATCTTTAATCAGCTCCACCGCTTCTCTAAAGCGTTGAGAGTGAACGACTTCTCTTTCTCTTAAAAAGTTCAATCCGTCATTAAGAAAAGGATCGTCTGACATATTAATGATCCACTGATAGGTAGCACGCGCCTTTTCTTCAGCTGCAATATCTTCATAGAGATCGGCTATCGGGTCTCCTTTAGCCTGGATGTATGACGCTGTCCAAGGGGTTCCTGCTGCATTTTCGTAGAATAATGCGCCATCGTGGTTGGCATAGTGGGCACCTAATCCCGCTTCTTTCATCTGTTCTGGTGTCGCATCCTTTGTTAATTTATACACCATCGTCGCAATCATTTCTAGGTGGGCAAATTCCTCTGTGCCAATGTCGGTCAATAGACCGATCACTTTGTCTGGTATGGAGTAACGCTGGTTAAGGTAGCGCAGAGCAGCTGATAATTCTCCGTCAGCACCTCCATATTGCTCAATCAAAAATTTGGCTAGCTTAGGGTTGCAGGTACTTACCTTCACAGGATATTGCAACTTCTTCTCATAAATCCACAAATCTCTCTCTCCTTTTTTGATTCATAGTGACTAGACCTGCCATGGCCATGGTGGCTCATTCCAAGCCCAAGGATGCGTGCTATAGCTATGACCAAAATGCATGAGTGGACCGAAGTTTTCTTCGAATTGCTGTCGGAGTTCTTTGGCTTTTTGTGTGTAAGTATTGAACTGTTTGATCGCCTCAAGATCATCTGGATGGGTATCCAAGTACAGGTTTAATTCCACTAGAGTGAAATCTAATGTTTGAATGTCTTCTAAGAGCTTGTAATAGTCATCTGACAATGCTTTCGTAACCATTTTATTTCCTTCCTCTCAGGGTGTTTGGTAAGGATTGGAATAGGGAGCGTATAAAGCAGGCCAAAGGGTTCCGTGTTTTAAGGCTTCTGTGGGTGAGAATTGTTCAAGTCCTGGTGGTTGAAATCCTAGGTAGAGCTGTGGTGGTGTTTCGTAATACTTGACAGTTATAGGTTGACAAGGATCATAGCGACCAACAAAGGGTTCATAGCTTTTTCGTACAGATTGTGGCATCTTATTCGTGTTTTTTATTGCCGGATTGATTGTAAAATTTTCCAAGCATATCACCTCTTTTCGTAGCTATTATTGGTTATATGCGTGCATAGCTAGTCACATGTCGTGCCATTGCTCAGATATGTGGTTGACAACTCGCCGATGGCGCATGAACGGAAGCATCGTAAATAGGAAAGCTGTCTGTAATCATGGTAGAGATCACCATGTAAAAAATGGAGGAGGAAGAGTCTTAAGGGTTCGGCTATTTACAGATGATGGGATCGGTGTCACTTTAAAATCTCTGCCATACAGTAGACGTATGGGAGGGGGTTTTTTGAAGCTATTGACATGGTATATCATTGGTATCTTATGTGGATATGAGGTCATCACACTTTTTGCCGGTATTGATGATTTAGTATCGTTAGGTGAGTTAATTCTTGAGCCTGGATCTTTTTTGACTGGTGCGGTTTTTTTAGTGGCAAGCTTTATGATACTTTCCCATGTTGTGCAGAAAGGATTCATTCTCTATCTTTGCCAGCCCAAATTCAAAAGACGGACGTCGCTTATCATTAGTTTAATGGCATTGGTTGTGGGCTGGGGGTTTCTTTTTGTTCAATCGTTTTGGTTGACGCTGGCCATCGCTGTTCTGACGTCTATCCATTTTAGCTTTTCCTATGGTAAAATACGGAAGGAACTATCGGAATTTCAACAAGAGGCACATCATTAGGGTTAAGTGTTTTATAGAAATATATCGACATTACGTGCAATTGCTAAACAGTGGTGTAAAGTAAATATGTTATCAAAAGCTCTTTGTGGTTTTGTCGTTTTGTTCATTTCAGACACTCAAAGACAAAAATTATCACAGAATATGTTAAACTTTATAAATACTCTAGATCATGTTGTTTAGTATGTGGCGACCTGATGGAGAAGCTATTCCCTTTTTCATTTTAAGGGTTCCGTCATTTATAAAAATGATCGAGGATTGGGCTCCTAGCATCTTTATTGTTGGGAGAATCAGGATGTGTTTGTTGTCTGTGTACGCTTTTCGATATGATATATTCAATCACTATCGGGTTATACTATTAGAAAATGATACTCATGTTGTGAAAGAGCATGATGTGTGAAGAGGTAGGTTGACATTTTCAATGGTGTCGAATGAGGAAATTTTGTTTATGGGTGATCAACTGCCTGGGAAGCCTATTCGAATTTTGGGAATCCTAAGAAAAAGGGGGGATCAAAAACGACCGCTTGACATTCTAATCATGAGTAATGGCTATGGGGGCATTGTCTTATCCCCTCGGATGGATCACTTTGTTATATAGCATATGGCACCCTTCATTCACAAAGATGAAATGTAAAAGATTTTATTTCTAGATTAAAAAGCTTGTCCTGTATCTGTGGCAATTGTATACTACGAACAAGTGATATTCATTAGCACACATTCTTAACGTTGCATATAGTATAAAAAGTTGTGCCGTGGTAAGGAGGGCTTTATATGAGGTTGGAACGCTTGAACAGTGATAAAATAAAGATTTTTTTAACTTTTGATGATCTGAAGGAACGTGGGATTACGAAAGAAGATATGTGGACCAGCCTGCCGAAAGTACAAAATTTATTCCGTGATATGATCATGGAAGCGGATGATGAGCTTGGTTTTCAAGCAGATGGACCGATCGAGGTTGAGGTTTTTTCCTTACCTGCTCAGGGTATGGTCGTTATCGTGTCCAAGCGGTTAAATGCAGAGCTCATTGACGAAGATGAAGATGCCTTTATTGAAATGCAGGTAACATTAGATGAAAGCAATGAAATTATTTATAAGTTTGATGATTTTGAGGATGTTATTGCTCTCGCTAAGCAGCTGGGGAGTCAGGGGATTAATGAAGGCACCTTAGTGTACTTTGATCATGGGTATTACCTGTTCTTTGATGAAGAGCAAATAGACATGGAACTGGATGTTTTTATTGCTATTTTAGCTGAATTTGGTTCCTCTTCAACGGTCACTCACTATCGCCTATTAGAATATGGTAAAGTTATTGTTAAAACGCAAGCTATTGAAGAAATCAGTCGTTTTTTTTAAATGTCATGTCATGACAACCTCACTTAGATTTAGGTGAGGTTTTTCTTTATTATTTATATTATTTTAACGAGAAACTATGCGTATTTTGTTTGGCGGAGGATTGCATAAAATGACAAGGCATACCGCTTAATTTTTTAAGAAAAATGTTCCAAAAACGATTGAAAAATAAATGTGAATTCTATATAGTTAATTTGAAATTAAAAATACTTGTCTTTGACATTGAGTGTTCTTAAAATAATCATAACATATGAAGGCTGGCTGGCCCGATGTGCATGTTATGGGAGGTATATCATGGAAGCCCACAATGATGGTGGAAATCAAAATGTAGAAGCTGAGACGTTAGACTTACTTGAGTCCACTCAAACGGTGATTAAAGAGGCATTGGATAAGTTGGGATATCCCAACGAGGTTTACGAGCTATTAAAGGAACCTATTCGAGTGCTGAGGGTGCGGATTCCGATTAGAATGGATGATGGATCAACAAAGATTTTTACAGGTTATCGTGCACAGCATAACGATGCTGTGGGGCCGACTAAAGGTGGGGTACGTTTCCATCCTGAAGTTACTGAGAACGAGGTGGAAGCGCTATCGATATGGATGAGCTTAAAATCTGGCATTGTCGATTTGCCCTATGGTGGCGGAAAAGGCGGGATTATTTGTGATCCACGCAATATGTCCTTTAGCGAGTTGGAAAGATTAAGTCGTGGGTATGTGCGCGCCATCAGCCAGATTGTAGGTCCTACAAAAGATATTCCTGCACCAGATGTTTTTACCAATTCACAAATTATGGCATGGATGATGGACGAATATAGCCGCATTCGTGAATTTGATTCCCCTGGATTTATCACAGGCAAGCCGCTTGTATTAGGTGGATCTCATGGACGTGAATCAGCAACTGCAAAAGGGGTGACCATCTGCATCCGCGAGGCTGCTAAGAAAAAAGACATTTCTCTTGCAGGCTCCCGCGTTGTCATTCAAGGCTTTGGGAATGCCGGTAGCTTTTTAGCACAATTCCTGCATGATGCTGGAGCAAAAATTATCGGAATTTCTGATGCATATGGGGCACTTCATGATCCTGATGGGCTGGATATTGATTATCTCCTTGATCGCCGTGACAGTTTTGGGACGGTGACAAAACTGTTTAAAAATACGATAACAAATGAAGAGCTGTTGGGGCTTGACTGTGATATTCTTGTTCCAGCAGCCATTGAAAATCAAATTACTGAATCAAATGCGCATAACATCAAAGCAAGCATTGTCGTTGAAGCTGCCAATGGTCCAACCACATTGCATGCTACACAGATTTTAACCGAGAGAGGGATCCTTTTGGTTCCAGATGTTTTGGCAAGCTCTGGTGGTGTTACTGTCTCCTATTTTGAATGGGTACAGAACAATCAAGGCTATTATTGGACGGAGCAAGAAGTTGAAGGACGCCTTGAAGAGGTGCTGATTAATTCTTTCAATAATGTTTATACGACATCGCAAAATCGTCAGGTGAATATGCGTTTAGCTGCCTATATGGTAGGTGTTAAAAAGATGGCTGAAGCCTCCCGCTTTCGAGGTTGGATCTAAATTTATAAGATTGTGCGAAGGAATTATACCATGTCCTTTTATTTTATACATAATCTGTAGAATCAACGTGCAACCTGCATCTTGGAAGTGAATGTTGAAGTAATTATTAATGGCTCATATCATGGCTGATAAGCTAAGAAATAAAGCAGAAAATTTTGCGAGTGGCATTATTTTTGATCGTTTTAAGTGAATATAAGATTGCTGAGTCTGGGACAAAACCCAATCATTGAAAAGAGTGGTACTTGCCAATACATGTTGGTATATCCACTCTTTTTTCGATTGCGCGGAATTATGTGTCAGAAGCGTTGCCCGTGGAAAGCGAAGGAGGTTGCTGAAGTGGATTTGTTGCGTTTCTAAAGCGTACATCCATCAGAACAGTAGTAAGGATGCCTTGTGAGCTTAAATCATCAGCGAAGTGAATCAATATTTTTATTTGTCTCCTCGTTTGAAATTCTCCCTCCTTTTTGAATAAAATCTCAGACTTAACAAAAGATATGTCCATAGAATGTGGAATTATAAGGAGGATGAATGATGAAGAGAAGGCGTCATTTATGTGTCACTCTGATGGCGAGCTTAAGTTTTGCTCTTATGATAAGTAGTGTGCCCCCTCATTCTGCCAAGTCTTTTACATCACAAGTCGTACAGCATGGAGCAGTAGGGGATGACGCTATAGAACTACAAGCTCGTCTTCAATATATTGGCTATTATAAAGGAAAAATTGATGGGGTTTTTGGTTGGAGCACGTATTGGGCTCTTCGCAATTTTCAACAAACCTACGGATTAAAAGTGGATGGTTTAGCTGGCTGGGGAACAAAACTAAAACTGGCTTCTGTCTCTCAATATAATGAATCCTATGTTAAACGGAATATACAACAAGGTAGGAATTTTACATATTATGGAGGCATTCCATTAAGCCAACAGTCTGGAGCAGTTCAAACGGGGAGTAACACCAAAAGTACAGTAAATAATAAGCAAGTACCAGATCACTTACCCGAAGGTTATAGTGCTAATGATATTAAGTTATTGGCGAATGCAGTTTATGGTGAAAGTCGCGGTGAGTCGTATACGGGTCAAGTGGCCGTTGCAGCAGTCATTCTCAATCGAATTGATAGCTCATTATTTCCAGATACAGTATCAGGTGTTATTTTTCAACCGGGTGCATTTACTGCGGTTACAGATGGTCAAATTTGGTTAACACCTAATAAAACGGCAGAGCAAGCTGTTTTGGACGCGATGAATGGTTGGGACCCATCTTATGGTGCTCTGTATTATTTTAATCCAGCGACAGCAACCTCAAGCTGGATTTGGGATCGTCCGCAAATCGTGCGAATCGGTAAACATATCTTTTGTAAATAGTGTGGAGGCGAAAAGATGGTTAAGAACATCATCATTGGTATTTTAATGGTAGGGATTGTTGGAATCAGCTATTGGGGCTATCACGAGCACCGAGATAAAAATATCATTTCAACACAGGCAGAGAATAATTATCAGCAAGCGTATCATGATTTAACATATCATATTGATACGATTCATGATCATCTAGGAACGACGCTTGGTACGCGTTCGACGAGGCTTGCTGCACCTGAATTAACGGAGGTTTGGAGGCTGGCTTCTCTTGCTCGTAGTGAAATTGGTCAATTGCCCGTTGCCATGTTGCCTTTAAATAATACAAATAATTTTCTAGCTAATCTTGGAAAGTTCACTTTCCAAACGGCTATAAAAAATGATAAAGGTCAATTAACAGATAGGCAATACCAACAATTAAATAATCTTTATCAACAATCTGGGAAAGTGGAAGGCAATTTAAGACAGGTTCAGACGGTGATTATGGACAAGCATTTGAAATGGATGGATGTGGGCGTTGCTTTAGCTTCAAGTAAACAGCCAAATGATAATCAAGTGATTGATGGTCTCAAAGCAACTAACAAAAAAGTAAAGGGCTTTCAAAATGAATGGGGACCTGCTGTGACACGCCCTAATCTCGATCAACTTAATCAGTTGAATCATTTGCCTGGCCCAACCATTTCCAAAAAACAAGCTGTTCAAGCTGTGAAAAACTTTATGCGCATTGATAGTGGGTCATTAGCTGTGCAGCAGTTAGGAAAAGGTGCGGGTTATTTAGCTTATACGGTAACCATCAACGAATCAAAAAGCCATAATATGACAATGGCTTCTGTTAGTAAAAAAGGTGGACACATCATTTCAATGATGAAACATCGGCGTATTAATACAACGGCGATAAGTCTCAATCAAGCGGTCAGCATAGCCTCGCAATTTTTGAATCAACATGGCTTTCATCATTTAGAAATGGTGAAGGCTGATCAATATAACCATGAGGGTGTGGTGACATTCGCTCAAACATCGGGGAAGATTCGATTCTATCCGTCGACTATTCGTTTAAAGGTTGCTTTAGACAACGGGGAAGTGCATGGGTTTGATGCAAGTGACTATTTGATTCACAAAAATATAGCTTTACAACATTATAAGCCTGAGCTAACTGCTAAACAGGCTAGACAAGGACTCAATAAAGATCTTGATATTCAGGAAACTGAGTTGGCTGTTTATGAAAATGAATTAGGGAAGAATGTGCTATGCTACGCTTTCTTAGGCACGAGAAATCAGGACACCTATCGTATTTTTATCAATGCCAATACAGGTCAACAAGAAAAGGTTGAATTGCTGACAGTATAAAAGCGCATGAAAATAAAGATCACGTCAATTATTTTTGGGGTATGGGCACAGTGTTGCATTGGGCTCATACTCTTTAATTTTATCTCGTGTGTTTTCCACGGAAAGCCGTTAGCATTATGCTGTCATGATGAATGGTTGAAAATCAGGATAATCTTATTATGTAGAATAATTCATCAATGAGAAATCAGTACAACGCGCTCGTTATGGGGGTCTCTTTTTGACTAAAGGAGGATAAAACAATGAAGGAATTGACAGTAAAACAAGTTGAAAAGTGGCTGTTACGTCTTGCTCTTGTTCAATTGCTTGCTTTAATAATCGCTCAGTTGATGATGAACCATTTGACCATTTCCCCTTATTTAAATAAGGCGATTCGTTATGAGGGGGTCTATAAAGCAAAGCCATCTAAGGCGCTGAGTACCATTCAACAGAGGTTCTTTATGTGGTATGATGAAAAAGATAAATAGAAGGAATAGCTAGAGGGGGATTTTTCGAGTTGCAAATTGCCATTGATGGACCGGCAGCAGCCGGAAAGAGCACTGTTGCGAAAATGATCGCCGACAGGATGAATTACATTTACATAGATACAGGGGCTATGTATCGTGCGGCCACCTACAAAGCATTAAAAGAAAAGGTAAATATTGAAGACGGTGTGGCTCTTGCCAATCTGTTGCAACATAACCAGATCGAATTAGCGCTTGATGGTGATAGGCAAGCAGTATTGTTAGAAAATCGAGATATAACTGAGGCTATCCGATTACCTGAAGTGACCAATCATGTCTCTTTTGTCTCTGAGCATCCTGAAGTACGCGCCAAGATGATCGCTCGTCAGCAGGAGCTTGCTTCACAGAAAAGCGTTGTTATGGATGGACGAGATATCGGAACAAAGGTGCTTCCAAACGCACAGGTCAAAATCTTTTTAAAAGCCTCGGTTGATGAAAGAGCTATGCGTCGCTATAAAGAACAAATGAAAAAAGGTATTGAAACCCCTTTAGAAGAATTAAAGCAAGAGATTGCTCTGCGCGATCAGAGAGATAGTCGTCAGCTTGTCAAGGCTGCGGATGCTATAGAAATCGATACGACAAACCTTTCAATTTTGGGCGTTGTAGAAGCGATTATGAAGATTATTAAAGAGAGGGTCTATCACAGTGAGTTTTTATGATCTTGCTAGAGGAGCAAGCAAATTTTTTTTAAAGCTGTTTTTTAGTATGGAATATATTGGGGTAGATAACTTTGCAAAAGTGGATCCAGATAAAGGCGTTTTGCTTTGTAGTAATCATGTCAGTAATTTTGATCCACCTGCTATTAGTGTAGGTTATCCAGGAGAGCTGAATTTTATGGCGAAGGCAGAATTATTCAAGATCCCTGGCTTAAAACAATTGATCACAGCTTTAAACGCTTTTCCCGTTCATAGAGGAGTGGGCGATCGTCAAGCTCTTAAGTTTGCCGTTCATATCTTGGATGAAGGTGACTCCGTCATGATGTTCCCAGAAGGACATCGCATGAAGGATGGAAAGCTAGGTAAGGGACAGCTTGGAGTTGGGTTTCTAGTTCTGAAATCCGATATTGTTGTCGTTCCAGTTGCTATCATTGGTCGATACAAGCTTTTTAGGAAGACTAAAGTGGTTTATGGCACGCCAATTGACTTTTCTAAAGAGCGTGAACAGCGCTATAAATCAGCAGAAGTTACAGCAATTATTATGGATCGTATTCAGCTATTAATCAATCAACATAGTGATAAACCTTGTTAATCGAGAGTGTGATAAGCGGTTATGCTTGACAAAAGACCTTGTTTGTAAGAAGTTAAACTAAAGGTTTTAATTATCTTGTTTTAAGGAGGTCACTGTTGATGGTTGATGAAGTGAATGATGAAATGGCGACTTTTGATCCAATAGAGGTCGGAGATGTGGTGACTGGTATAGTTACAAAAGTTGAAGAAAAACATGCACTTATTGATGTAAATTATAAAATTGATGGGGTGTTGCCCATCAGTGAGCTGTCGAGTATACATGTTGACAAAGTCAGTGATGTTATCTCCGTCGGCGATCAATTAACGCTCAAGGTTACTAAAGTCAATGAAGAAGACCTTGTTTTATCCAAAAAAGAAGTGGATGCTGATCAATCATGGGGTGATCTTGAAAGAAAATTTAACAACAAGGAGATATTTACTGTTGAGATTAAAGATGTTGTTAAAGGTGGACTTGTTGCCAATCTTGGTGTCCGTGGATTCATGCCCGCTTCTTTAGTGGAGCGTCAATTTGTTGATAGCTTTGAAGATTATAAAGGGAAAGAGCTGGACGTTAAAATTGTTGAGCTTGATCCCAATCAACGCAAAGTCATTCTTTCACACCGGGCTGTGCTTGATGCACAAGCCGATGAATTAAAACAGCAAACCTTGAAAAATTTATCAGTTGGAGATGTCGTAGAAGGAACTGTACAGCGCCTAACAAACTTCGGTGCATTCATTGATATCGGTGGTGTAGATGGTCTTGCTCATATTTCTCAATTAGCGCATCACCATGTTGATACACCTGCTGATGTTGTGAGTGAAGGAGATGTAGTCAAGGTACATATCCTTTCTATTGATCAAGACAATGAAAGAATCTCATTGTCGATTAAAGATACGCTACCAGGTCCATGGGAAGCGGCTGCTGGAAAACTGCAGGCGAATGATGTACTAGAAGGAACGGTTAAACGCCTTGTTCCATTCGGAGCATTTGTGGAGCTTTACTTAGGTATTGAAGGTCTTGTTCATGTTTCGGAAATCTCTCATCAACATATTGGAACACCAAACGAAGTGTTAGCTGAGGGTGATCAAGTGAAGGTTAAGGTGCTTGATGTCAATCTTGAGCAGAAGCGGGTATCCTTAAGCATTCGAGCTTTAGAGGAACAGACTTCAACTCAAGAAAGTGAGCTAATCGAACAAGAAGAATCAAAAGGATTTTCACTGGGTGATGTCATCGGTGATCAGCTGAAAAATTATAAAAAATAACGCTTAAGGTTTAGTGAATAAAGCCATGTACATTCGGAAGGATGCCCTCAAAAACTGTTTTTAGAGGAGATCCTCTTTTTTGTTTCAGGGTGTCGTGCGTTTAATTTTTATGAATTCCTTCCATACTGTTACAGAGGTGAGGTGGTTGGACGGAATTTTGTTTTATTGGTTGATCTGGTGTGGCTGGATCACTGCTTTCTTTTTAATGAAAAGGAGCTGTTTACAAGCCCAGTTAACGATTCACTTGCTCATCGTTATCAGCTTGTCTCAGTGCCATTTTGTTATTTTGCACGAGCGGGTTAATGCTACCTTTTTATATGTATTACTTTTAGCATTTTATTTTTTGAAAAGGTTTACGATTATAACGTTACTCTATCATATGATGTGCTTTTTGATCATTGGCATGATGTATTTTCTGGAACAATTGTATTTGTTGATAGATCCGTCTGTGTTGTTGCTGATATCTCCTTGGATGTTGTGTATTCCAATCGTACTCCTCTGTCATTTTCTTACGAAGGCATTTAGAAAAAGACTATTAGCTAGTGTGATCGGTATGTGCTGGGGCGCAGTGCTCTATTCATTTGCTTTAAATCCTTTACCACATACTATAGGTAATTTGGCGTTTTTAGATAACCTCGGATTAACCACCTCATTAATCATTGCTTACCATGTCTTGCAGCAAGCTCTGCGTCGTTTAAAAGCCCACTATACACCGTCATTATAAAAATGTGTTTCCAAGCAAATAAACTATGTTTTATTTCATGCTGTAAAGGGGGGATGGAGAGATTCTGGGGAGCAAAAGTGTTTTACAAATAAGCGATGAACGGCAGTTCTTTGAATTTAAATTGTTTCTTACAAGGTTTTTTGATAAAATTAAAACGCTTCTGAAGTCAAATGATCAGAGGTGTAAATCACCATGTTTATAATAGAAAAACAATAAAAATAGTAAAGTAGGCTAGGTTTTTTATTGTATCGAAGGATGATGTACCGTTATGGAAAGGATGTCCGTTATGGCTCAAGCAGTAGTTGCAATCCTTGGTCGCCCAAATGTAGGGAAATCGACGATTTTCAATCGCATTGTTGGTGAAAGAATGGCGATTGTTGAAGATATGCCAGGTGTCACTCGTGACAGGATATACGGAGAAGGCGATTGGCTAGGTCGTCGTTTTCACGTGATCGATACGGGGGGCATAGACATTGGAGATGAGCCACTTCTTGTAAAAATGAGAGAGCAGGCAGATTTGGCTATAGAGGAAGCGGATGTCATTTTATTCATAGTTGATGGGAATGAAGGCCTTACTGGAGCAGATGAAGAAGTGGCTCAATTGCTCTACCGTTCAAAAAAGCCTGTGGTTCTTGGTGTCAATAAAATTGATAATCCTGAGCGTCTACAAAATCTTTATGAATTTTATTCTTTAGGATTGGGAGAGCCTATGGGTATTTCTGGAGCTCATGGCGTTGGGATGGGTGACTTATTAGACGCTTGTGTTGCACATTTTTCTGATGAAGAAGAAGAAAAATATGATGAGTCGACCATAAAATTCTCATTAATTGGTCGTCCAAATGTGGGTAAATCCTCTCTTGTCAATGCTATTTTAGGACGTGAACGGGTCATTGTCAGCAATCTTCCTGGTACGACAAGGGATGCGGTTGACACGTCTTTTGAAAAAAATGGACAAGAATATGTCATTATTGATACGGCAGGAATGCGTAAAAGAGGCAGAGTGTATGAAAAGACAGAAAAATATAGTGTTTTGAGAGCAGAACGGGCGATTGAACGCTCTGATGTGGCTCTGATTGTTCTTGATGGAGAAGAAGGGATCATTGAGCAGGATAAAAAAATCGCTGGTTATGCTCATCAAGCAGGACGGGCGATTATTATTGTGGTTAACAAGTGGGATGTTGTAAAAAAAGATGATAAAACCATGGACGCTTTCAGGCGTAATATCAGGGAACAATTTCGCTTTTTAAGCTATGCTCCAATTGTCTTTGTGTCTGCTAAAACGAAACAAAAGTTGCACCAACTTTTGCCAGTGGTTAATCAGGTAACAGAGAATCATAGTTTTCGTGTGCAGACAAGCATGTTAAATGATGTACTGATGGATGCTATCGCCTTGACGCCTCCACCGAGTGATAAGGGTCGCCGACTGAAGATTTACTATGGTACTCAAGTGGCTGTCAAACCTCCAAATTTTGTATTTTTTGTTAATGATATGGAATTGCTTCATTTTAGCTATGAACGTTATTTGGAAAATAAGATTCGTGAAACCTTTGGTTTTATTGGCACACCGATCAAAATCAGTCCAAGGAATAAGCGAGAATAGGGGGAAGAACAGTGATTTTGAGCGTTGTATCATGTCTGATCGCTTATTTATTGGGGTCAGTAAGTTTTAGTTATATCTTGACTAAGCTAATCAAGAAGGTTGATATTCGTGAATATGGGAGTAGAAACGCCGGAGCGACAAATGCAGCACGTGTATTGGGAACAGGTCCAGCTATCATTGTCTTTGTATTAGATATTCTAAAAGCGGTCATCGCTGTTTTGATTGCTTTTGCTTTTCATCTAACTGATTGGGGTATAGCGTTATCGGGCTTATGTGCTATTTTAGGTCATGTGTGGTCCATTTATTATAGATTTAAAGGTGGCAAGGGTGTGGCAACCACCATTGCTGTGTTTCTTATGTTCATGTGGCTGCCAACATTGATCTCAGCGGTCATCGCTATTTTACTTATTATATTTACAAGGTACATCTCCTTAGGCTCATTGGCCTTTATTCTTACTCCGATCGTTGCATTGATTTTAGGAGGTTATCCCGTAAGCTATATTATTGTTTCTGCTGTCATCGTCCTAGTGATTATTTGGAAGCATCGCAGTAATATTCAGCGCTTGATTCAAGGAACTGAAAGTAAATTTGGTTCAAAGATAAAAGATGTTTAAATTGGCAACCACTTATTTATGGGAGGTTTTTTTATGAAGGCACCCGTTGCGGTTCTAGGTTCGGGAAGCTGGGGGACAGCGCTTGCGATTGTCCTCGCCGATAATGGACATTCGGTTAAATTATGGAGTCGAAGAAAAGAACAGGTTGATGAGATTAATACGCTCCATGTCAATCGACGCTACCTTTCTAACATCAAGCTCCCTGAACATATTCGCGCTGTGAATCAATTAGATGAAGCTGTGAACCAAGTGAGGACGGTTCTCCTTGTTACGCCAACTTCAAGCATGCGCGATGTCTTAGAGCAATTAAGAAGCCATTTAAAAGAACCGGTTACCATAGTCCATGCCTCCAAAGGGATCGAGCCGAGGACGTCAAAACGCATTTCAGAAATTATTGAAGAGGAAATTCCTGAGACCTTGCGCTCAGCTGTGGTTGTCCTTTCTGGACCAAGTCATGCAGAAGAGGTTTCCTTAAGACAGCCTACAACGGTCACGGTGTCATCAAAAGATAGCAAGGAAGCAGCTCGTATCCAAGATTTGTTCATTAATCATTATTTTAGAGTGTACACCAATGATGATCTCATCGGTGTTGAAATCGCTGGAGCATTGAAAAATATCATTGCTTTAGGAGCAGGAATTTCCGATGGTCTCGGTCATGGAGATAATGCAAAAGCAGCTCTAATTACACGTGGCTTAGCAGAAATGACACGACTGGGGGTAGTTTTAGGAGCTCATCCATTAACCTTCACAGGTCTTGCTGGTATGGGAGATTTAATAGTCACCTGCACAAGCATGCACAGCCGTAATTGGAGAGCGGGCAATCTTCTTGGCACAGGTCATACGCTTAATGAAACGTTGGAGCAAGCAGGGATGGCTGTGGAAGGGGTGCGAACAGCTGAAGCGGTTCACTATTTATCAGAGAAGGTAGGCATTGAGATGCCTATTTCTGAATCAATCTATCACGTCTTGTTTAACCATAAGCATCCAAAAGATGCCGTGAATGAACTAATGAATAGAGACAAGCGTCATGAATATCATGATATTCATGAATTGTATTCTTCAAAGATTTACAAAGGGTAGAGATGCCTTTTTTCTAAAGGTTTTGGTCACCACGGAAGTCCTCACGCCATATACTGTGTTGAAAGCGTGGGAAAAGGAGGGCTTTCATGGATTCCAAACATCCGTTATTTGATCAAATAGAAAAGAAAACCAATGTCAAAAAAGAAGATATTTTTGCATTGGCTCAGTCTGTAGCCAATGCTGACTTTCGAGATGAAGAAACAGTTAAAAGCATTGTGGAGCGCGTCGCAAGACTAGCCAATGTGGACGTTTCTAAAGAAAAACAGGATAAGATTGTTAAAGCAGTAACAAGCAATAAGATGCCTTTAAATATTTCTTCCTTAGCAAATATGTTTAATCAAAAGTAAAACTAGGTCATCGTCATCTACAAGATGATGTCTTATGGCATACGCTATAGTGCATACGTAAAAATATCCTAATGAAGAGCTGTTATTTACAGAAGGTTTTAGTCACTGACCGAAAGGAGACATATGTTTTCTTTCGGTTTTTAATTGCGTGCACTTATATGTGGACAGTATGCTTTCAGCACGTCCATGTGCCACGTCGTAGCTAACACATCCTGTGTGTCTTTTGAAGTTTTAATTCTAGTATATAACGTATCTGATTTATCTATAAAAATAGTGAAATTGTTCATATTTTTATGTTAAAATATCCCATATAAACCAAGGAGAGGGTTATATGTCAGCGGGGATGGCGGGAATGTGGCTTTCTTTTGTAGCCATGGGTATGATGATTATCGCGGCGTTATTGATTCTTTTATCCAGGACGAGATTAAAAGGTCTTTTTAAAGGCTTCATTTCTGTAATGGCTTACATTTTATTAGTGTTTGGTGGTTTGCTCATGATGCTTGTTGTCATGACATGGCCAGAGTAATTCTTTATGTAGAAGTGATGGGATGTGTGATGTCATGCTGTATGTCAGACGCTACTGTCTATACATAATTTTGAGCGGACTTTTATTGGTTGTGTCAGGCTGTGGTCAAAGGACAGATGCAAGAGAAGCAGCGAGACATGTCGCTTATAAGGCACAAATTGCTGCGGTGCAGGATGCAATCAATTCTTATAAAAAGAAAACGGGTGTCCTGCCAATAAAAAATAGTACAGAAAGCACCCCCGTTTATAGAAAATATCGTATTGACTTTAAAAAGCTTGAAGATTACTTACCTAATCCACCGTCAGATGCCTATGAACAGGGTGGTGATTTTGAATATGTTTTGGTTCATCCTGAAACAGAACCAACGGTCAAAGTCATTGATATGGCATTGGTGGGTGCGGTTCAAGATCTGGATCAGCAAATACAAAATTATTACGATCATCATCAGTTTGCACCGATTAAGGGTATAATGGCAAATGGTCGTTATAGCATTGATTTTAAGGCATTGAACTATCGGAAAGCACTGACGGTCATCAGTCCATATAGTGGCAGACCTTTGGGTTTGTTCCTTGATGAAAATGCGAAGGTTGAAATTGATTATTTACCTGACATTTATGATACGGTGAAAAAGTCGGGGAAGACATATAAGACAGGTATGGATTTACGGATACTGTTGGTTGATAAGTTCCCGTATGTGCCGATAAATTCTGTTCCCTACACGATGAAAAATGGTAAGGTTGATTTTTTGATTAACAATCACTAAAAAACTAACTAATACCTTCCCTTTTAAGTCATTTTGACAATTAAAATAAAATGAGCATGATTGACCTTCAGAAACAATATTCTTATTGTGAGAGGGTTATTTTTGTTTTTTGAACGTATAGTTTGTGATTGACCAAATGAATAAGCATATTTGATGGACAAAGTCATAGATATATAATACGTGCATATGACTTTTGATGATTAAGTTGATCGGGAGGGTTTAAATTGGAGAGAGTCGATATTTTTAAGGATATCGCCGAAAGAACAGGGGGAGATATCTATTTAGGTGTCGTGGGGGCTGTTCGTACCGGTAAATCCACTTTTATTAAAAAATTTATGGAGCTAGTTGTTCTTCCCAATATTGAAGAAGAGGCTGAAAGAGCAAGAGCTCAGGATGAATTGCCACAAAGTGGAGCAGGTCGGCAGATTATGACGACTGAACCTAAGTTTATTCCGAATAATGCTGTGGCGGTTCAAGTTGATGAGGGATTAAAGGTCAACATTCGTTTAGTCGATTGTGTAGGGTATGCCGTTCAGGGTGCAAAGGGGTTTGAGGATGAAAATGGTCCTAGGATGGTGCATACTCCTTGGTATGATGAACCAATTCCTTTTCAAGAAGCAGCGGAATTTGGTACGAGAAAAGTCATACAAGAACATTCGACGCTAGGTGTTGTTGTGACAACAGATGGGAGTATAGGGGATCTGGGACGGCATGACTATTTAGAGGCTGAAGAACGCGTTGTAGAAGAACTGAAAGAGGTCGGGAAACCTTTTATCATGATCGTTAATTCAGAGCATCCTCAGCATCTTGAAACCATGGCGCTGCGCAATGAATTAGTTGAAAAATATGATATTCCTGTATTAGCGCAAAGCGTGGAAGACATGACTGAGCATGATATAAACAATATCCTTCGAGAGGCACTTTATGAGTTCCCTGTTCTAGAAGTCAATGTGAATCTCCCGAGATGGGTTATGGTGCTGCGTGAGGATCACTGGTTAAGACAAAGCTATGAAGAAGCAGTGAAAGAAACGGTGAAGGATATCAAACGATTGCGCGATGTGGATCGAATGGTTGGACATTTTAATGCTTTTGAATTCATTGAGGACGCTCAGCTCGCAGGGATGGAAATGGGACGTGGGGTTGCGGAGATTAATTTATACGCACCTGATGATCTCTATGATCAAATTCTTAAAGAAGTCGTTGGAGTTGAAATCAGAGGTAAAGATCATCTGCTTCAGCTGATGCAGGAATTTGCCGATGCTAAAAGAGAATATGACCAAGTCGCTGAAGGATTGAAAATGGTCAAACAGACAGGTTATGGAATTGCCTCGCCTGCCTTATCTGATATGAGCTTAGATGAACCGGAAATCATTCGTCAAGGCTCGAGATTTGGTGTTAGATTACGTGCGGTTGCTCCATCTATACACATGATTAAAGTCGATGTGGAATCGGAATTTGCACCCATCATTGGCACTGAAAAACAAAGTGAAGAGCTTGTGCGCTATTTAATGCAAGATTTTGAGGATGATCCACTCTCTATTTGGAATTCAGATATATTCGGACGTTCACTAAATTCTATTGTTCGAGAAGGGATATCGGCAAAATTATCTCTGATGCCTGAAAACGCTCGTTATAAGCTAAAAGAAACCTTAGAGCGCATTATTAATGAGGGTTCAGGTGGACTGATTGCCATTATTTTATAATGAGGATGAGACTCCTTGGAAAGGGGTCTTTTTTTGTGCTTTTAGACAATAAAAACATTGTTGGGTGATATGTTATAGTAAAAGATGATGAAATGAACTGGTTGGTTTAACATTTAAAAAATAAAGGTTATAATACATATATTGGTATTTTTATAAAATTTTTGGTTTTATTAGATGAAAAAACGGTATTTTACGGTTTTTTTTAATAAAATTTGGTGATAATTTTAAAAAGATGTTGAATTATTGCTTAAATTCCTCTAATATAGCGTTGAAAACAGATTTTTGTCAAAAGGGTAAAGAGTCTTGAGAGGAGGTGAAGGCATTGATGAATAAAGCGGAACTCATAAACGCTGTTGCTGACAGGACTCAGCTTTCGAAAAAAGATGCAACCTTAGCTGTTCATGCTGTGTTTGATGTGATTACTGGTGCCTTAAAAGAAGATTCTAAGGTTCAAGTAATGGGTTTTGGTCAATTTGATGTACGTGAACGTTCAGCTCGTAAAGGGCGTAACCCGCAAACGGGTGAAGAAATTGAAATTAAAGCTAGCAGAGTGCCAGCATTTAAGCCAGGAAAAGCCCTTAAGGATGCTATCAAGTAATTTTACATAGGGCAAAAGAGCCACGGTTGTGGCTCTTTTTTATTTACGACTTTAGTCAGTTGAGCGAGCGATAGCGGCGAAACACTAAACCACCTGCTATACAGGTGGAGAACAAATGGTTACACCAAGAAACTCACTTTTCTTTAGAATAGAGAGTGTTCAAGCCTCTATGATCTAAGAAAGGAAAGTGAGTATGGTTAATAAAGCAAATAGTTTGGCACATACAAAATGGATATGTAAATACCATATTGTGTGTGCCTCAAAGTATAGACGAAAAATTATATACAATCAATACAGAAAGAGTGTAGGGGAAATATTGCGGACGCTCTGTCACTATAAGGGAATCGACATCATTGAGGGGCATCTCAGACTCGATGGAAGGCTGTGGTCATGACTTGGGAATTAAAAAGTATGAGCACGAAAGGACTGTTCCTGTTCATCGGTGGATCAGGGTGGGTATACTACATAATAAGGTCTGTTAACTCAATGTCACATATATGGCTCTTAATATTCTGTGGGTTATAGTTAAGTGGTGCTATAGGGCATGCTATAGTAATGATTTTGTTCGGCTTGATGCATGTTTGCGAAACTTGTCTGCTTTATTTATAATAAATGATGGATTAAAATTTCTAGAAAAAGACTATTATTATAGTTGAATGGAGGAGTCACCGTGAGCGTCGATCACGATAAAATAGAGAAAGCAGTTACAATGATCTTGGAGGCAGTTGGAGAGGACCCAACACGCGAAGGATTGTTAGAAACGCCAAAGCGCGTTGCGCGTATGTATGAAGAAATCTTTCAGGGCTTAAACCAAGATCCTAAAGATTATTTGGCAACGGTTTTTAATGAGGATCATGAGGAGCTTGTGCTGGTCAAAGATATTCCTTTTTATTCAATGTGTGAACATCATTTGGTGCCATTTTATGGACAGGCCCATATCGGCTATATTCCGAGGGGTGGTAGAGTCACGGGTCTCAGCAAACTAGCTAGAGCTATCGAAGCTGTTGCCAAACGCCCTCAGCTACAGGAAAGAATTACCTCAACAATTGCCAATTCCATGGTTGACATGCTCGATCCACACGGCGTTATTGTTGTAGTTGAAGCAGAGCATTTATGCATGACCATGCGCGGTGTTAAAAAGCCGGGAGCAAAAACAGTAACATCCGCTGTGAGAGGGGTTTTTGAGCATGATGCCTCTGCACGCTCTGAAGCCATGATGCTCATTAAAGGATAGAAGAGGTAGGTACATCCACGAATAGATCAGTTCTTTTTAATGGGTAAGATATTTATTTAGACATATTAAAGGGCTATTAAAGCGGAGGTCTGCCCTTTTCTTTTGTGCTCATTTAAGTCTTGTGCTATAATGATTAAGCATGCCAAAAAATCAAGGGGTTGTCGCATTATTTGGTGCTTGTATATGTATAAAAATAGTGATTTTTTCAATGTAAATGTAATGGGGGATGTATCAGATCATGAATAATGAGCTTGCTACTATAAGAAAAATAATACAACAAGCAACACAACATCCAATACTTGATCGATACATACAAAAAACAGAAATAGATGAAGATAAGCTTGTTGTCTCCATAAAAATGTTAGCCGCATCTTCTTTTTCCTTTGATCAAAGTGACCAATATATTGCCTCCACTATACTGTGTCAAATGGCTTTTGAATTGCATGACACGATTACGCTAGATGTAGCACTCAAGCCAAAAGACATTAAAGCAAGACAACTTATGGTTTTGGCGGGCGACTATTATAGTGCTCAATCCTATTGTTTAATAGCGGATCTTGACAATTCGGATCCGGATTTGAAAGATTTGGACCCGCTTAGGAATTTATCCGATGCTTTAAGAGATTTGAACGCCTATAAGGTGAACGCTATTAGTGCTGATTTCCAGTGGCAACAGATTTTTGATTTTTTTCGTGATATTGAATGCACGATAATTTCTAAGGTGGCTACTGTTCTTGAAATGGAGCATTGGATGCCAATGTTAGAACACTATTTTACCTTAAAGCGTGTCAGGCATGAAATAGAGCAATGCCATCAAGGAGTACCTAGTCACGTACTGCAACCTATCTTTGAAAGAAGACCAGAAAAGAAAAAACAATTTGTTCAAGCTGCGGAGTCGTTTACAGAAAAATTGGTTAGGCAAGTTGAGAAGGATCTACAAGAAGGTTCATCTTTTTTATGGCAGCTCAGCCTTGCGAAGGCACATTGGAATGAGCAAACAATGCGTCTTTCCATGACATGAGATGAATGTTGAAGAAGGTTTGTCATGAACAGAGTAAAAAGTGAAAGAGTGCATCGCGTTTTTGAGAGCATCTATCAAAAATATGATTTTATGAATTCCTTAATCAGCTTTAATCAGCATAAAGTGTGGAGAAGAAAGGCAATGCGTCTTATGAATGTCCAAGCTGGAGCACACGTACTTGATGTCTGTTGTGGCACTGGAGATTGGACAGTGGCGCTTGGCAGAGCGGTTGGTTCAGAGGGTCAAGTGAATGGATTAGATTTTAGTCAAAACATGTTGTCAGTAGCGCGTCATAAAATTGAACAAGCTCAGTTGGACAATGTGCAGCTTGATCATGGCGATGCCATGCAACTTCCTTATGCTGACAACACCTTTGATTATGTGTCTATTGGTTTTGGTCTTCGAAATGTGCCTGATTATTTAATGGTTTTAAAGGAAATGCACCGTGTCTTGAAACCGAGCGGAATTCTAGTTTGTCTTGAAACCTCTCAACCAACATTACCTGTGTATACACAGCTCTATTTTTTTTATTTCCGCTTTGTGATGCCGATGCTCGGTAAAGTGTTTGCGAACAGCTATCATGAATATGCTTGGCTGCAAAAATCAACAAGAAATTTTCCTGATAAAATAACGCTCGTTGCTTTGTTTAAAGAAGCGGGTTTTTATTCAGTCCAATTTACTTCATTAACCAGTGGTATTGCAGCTATCCATCAGGGTCAAAAGCCTTAGACCACATAGGGATCATGAGATTCCCAATCTAATAATATAAAGGTGAAAATTTAATGGACTTAGATACGATGTATAGAGAGATGAGATCGGACATCGAAGCAATTGAAAATAAACTTGGACAGATTATTTCGGTGGAGCAACCTATTTTAACTGAAGCTTCTTTCCAATTACTAAATGCCGGTGGTAAGCGTATGCGGCCCGTCTTGGTCTTGCTTGCTTCGAGATACGGAGATCGTCATCACGAAAATGTTATGCAAACAGCTGTAACGCTAGAGCTGATACATATGGCGTCACTCGTTCATGATGATGTGATTGATGATGCGGATGTTCGCCGTGGGGAGCAAACGGTCAAAGCACGTTGGAATAATCGAATTGCCATGTATACAGGTGATTTTATGTTGGCTAAAGCGTTAAATGTATTGGCAGAGATTGAACATCAACAAATTCATCAAATCCTTTCTTATTCTTTAAAGGAAATTTGTTTGGGGGAAATTAATCAAGTTGAAGACCAATATAATTGGAATCAAACGCTTCGTCATTACTTGCAAAGGATCAAAAGGAAGACAGCGCTTTTATTAGCTGTTAGCTGCCAGCTAGGGGCAATGGCAGCCGGTGCTAGTGCGTCCATATGTCGTGATCTTTATTATTTTGGCTATTATATGGGCATGTCTTATCAAATCGTTGATGATATTTTAGATTTGGTGAGTACAGAAGAGGAATTAGGGAAGCCCGTAGCTAGTGATATTCGTCAGGGAAATATTACCTTGCCAGTCCTGATAGCCTTGAGAAAAAATCAGCAGGAAGCTAAACAGTTATTGACATTGCTTAAAATACCGAACAAAAGCACTGAAGAGTGGAATAGCGTGGTACAATTAATAAGGGACTCCGGAAGCATTGCTGACGCTGAATCGATTAGTATTCGCTTCACTAATAAGGCTTATCAAAGGTTAAAACAATTACCTGATATAATGGTCACAGAGCAATTGCAATGGCTTGCCGATTATTTGGGTAAACGAAGATATTGATTGGCAGAGGATGTTCAGCGTTGGTTTATGGATAGCCATATGTTTTAGACGACATTTTAAGAGTGGGAGATCATACTATGGAAAGAACTTTTTTAATGATAAAGCCTGATGGTGTACAACGTAACTTGATAGGAGAGATCGTTTCACGTTTTGAAAAAAAAGGTTGTCAATTGGTTGGTGCAAAGCTCATGCACATGTCTCAAGAATTAGCAAGTGAGCATTATGCTGAACATAAGGGAAAGCCGTTTTTTACTGATTTGGTTAGCTTTATTACTTCTGGTCCCGTTTTTGCTATGGTATGGGGAGGAAAAGACGTGATTGCTGTAGCGAGAAAAATGATGGGGGCAACTAATCCTATCGAGGCTGTACCAGGAACCATACGCGGTGATTATGGTTTGGAAATAAGTCGCAATATTATTCATGGGTCAGACTCTCTTGAAAGCTCCAAAAGGGAAATTGCTCTTTTTTTCTCAGAATATGAAATGCTCTCTTATGATAAAACAGTTAATGAATGGATTTATTGATTTTTTAAGAACCAGCATAAAGCTGGTTCTTTGTTTTTAATTTAAAGGCTTGCGCATTTATCCATGTTTCTATAAAATTATTTAAGAAAACTTGCTCTTTAATAATAGTCGTTATTTTTCTATTATAAGGTGTTTGAACAATGAAGGATACCAGAACTGTTTTATGGCCTTCTGGTAATGAGTAAGATTCATTTTGGAATCTAGTGGGTTTTAAGAATTGAAAGTCTTTTGGGAGGCCAACTCACATGCAAGATGATTATCGCTTGTTTCAAGAGGAGATCTTTAAAATGACAGGGATTGATTTGACTCTGTATAAAGAAGATCAAATGAAACGGCGCTTATCGAGCTTGAAAGCTAAGTATGGTGTAGCGTCATTCGTTGATTATTATGGGCAATTGAAGCATTCACCACAACTTCTTGAAGAATGTCTCGACAAGGTGACGATCAATGTCACTGAGTTTTTTCGTAATAAACAACGGTGGGACGTCTTAGAACAGAAGGTATTGCCAACCCTTATTGCTAACAAAAAAGACAGGCTAAAGGTGTGGAGTTCTGCTTGTTCAACGGGGGAAGAACCCTATTCATTATTCATCTTATTATCGAAATATCTCAGTGATTCCAATTATGATATTTTAGCGACTGATATTGATCCAAAAGTTTTAACTATTGCCAAGCGTGGTGTGTATCCAGAACGCGCTTTAAAAGAAGTCTCAGATATTGAACGAAAGGCTTATTTTTTTAAAAGGGAAGGAAGCTGGGAGATCAATGATCGAATGAAGAGGCACTCCGTGCGTTTTCAATCTTTGAATTTGTTAGCCGATCGCTTTGAGAAGAACTTTGATCTGATATTGTGTCGAAATGTCGTGATTTATTTTACAGATGCTGCTAAGCATGAGCTTTATAGTAAACTGGCAAAGGCTTTAACAGATGAGGGAGTCTTATTTGTAGGGAGCACTGAGCAAATATTTAATCCGCAGCAATATGGTCTCGAACCAATTGAGACTTTTTTTTATAAAAAAATATCTTAAGGGGCGTTATTATGCGATTTTTAACTGCAGGGGAATCCCATGGACCACAGCTTACACTCATTATTGAAGGTTTTCCGTCTGGTTTGGCTGTGAGCGTTGACGATATAAATGAGGAATTACGTCGTCGTCAGGGTGGCTATGGTCGTGGTCGACGCATGGTTATTGAAAAAGATCGGGTGCAAATGGTTGGTGGCATTAGGCATGGTTATACGACGGGGGCGCCTATTGCTCTTGTTATTGAAAATAAAGACTGGAAGAACTGGACGGAAATCATGGGTTCAGATCCCATTGATAACCCAGAATCCGTAAAAAAGCAGGTGACGCGTCCGCGCCCTGGGCATGCTGATTTGAATGGAGCCATAAAATATGGGCACACAGACATGCGCAATGTCTTAGAGCGATCTTCTGCCCGTGAGACGGCTGCTCGTGTTGCGGTTGGAGCCATTGCTAAGCTTTATCTCAAAGCTTTAGGTGTTGAAATTGCTGGTCGTGTTGTAGAAATTGGTGGAGCAAAAGATGCATCTAAACTTCCAGATAGTATCCAAGAGATCCGTGCCATCACTGAGAGCTCTGAAGTCAGATGTTTGGATAAAGATGCGGAAGAAGCTATGAAAAAAGTGATTGATGACGCTAAGGAAAATGGCGACTCTGTTGGTGGTATTGTAGAAACTATCGCAATGGGGCTCCCGGTGGGGCTTGGTAGTCATGTTCATTACGATGTCAAGCTCGATGCCAAAATTGCCATGGCTGTTATGAGTATCAATGCCTTTAAAGGCGTGGAATTTGGTGAAGGGTTTGCGATGGCAAGTTTGCCCGGTAGCCAAGTGCACGATGAAATCCAATGGTCAGAAGAGACGGGGTATACGCGTAAGACAAACCGTTTGGGAGGATTTGAAGGCGGAATGACAACGGGAATGCCGATGGTCGTTCGCGGCGTTATGAAGCCAATTCCAACGCTCTATAAACCACTCCAAAGTGTGGATATTAAAACCAAGGAGCCTTTTGAGGCTAGCATCGAGCGCACAGACAACTGTGCTGTTCCCGCTGCAAGTGTCGTATGTGAGAGCATGGTGGCTTGGGAGCTTGCGGTGGCTATGAAAGAAAAATTTGGTGGCGATCGCATGGAAGATATCAGTCAATCTGTTGAGATGCATCGCAAGCGGTCGGTGGCTTTTTGATGGAACGATTGGATATCCAAACGCCGCATAAGACGTACCCTGTGATTATTGAGGAGGGTGTGCGGTTTAAAATTGCTGAATTTTTGCCGAAAGCTTATTCCGCTTATGTGATCATGTCTGATGATCATATAGCGCCTTTGTATTTAGAAGACATTAAGACAGCGTTGGCCTTTAGCGATAATGTGTTTGATTGCGTTGTACCTGCTGGGGAGACGGCGAAGAACTTTGCTACTTATAAACGCCTAATAGATGAGCTTGTCGCTCTTAATCTAGATCGCAATAGCTGTGTGATAGCCCTTGGTGGCGGTGTTATTGGTGATTTGGCCGGATTTGTGGCGGCGACTTTTTTAAGAGGCGTTGCTTTTGTGCAAATGCCAACGACGCTCCTCGCACATGATAGTAGCATTGGAGGTAAAGTCGGAATCAATCATGAAAACGGCAAAAACATGATCGGAGCTTTTTATCATCCAGAAGCGGTATTGTATGATACGGAGTGTCTAAAGACATTGCCTGTAAATGAATGGCGCTCAGGTCTTGCTGAGGTTGTCAAGCATGCGATTATCGATTCCTCAGAGCTTTATGATAGGATGCAGCGGGAAATTCCGGCTTTTGATGCCATCGATTTAAATACTTTTGCGTCATTAATAAAAGCGGCAATGGCAGTCAAGATCCATGTCGTTATGCATGATGAATTCGAAGCAGGCGTGCGTAAATTCCTTAATTTTGGACATACTTTAGGTCATGCCATAGAAAAAGAGTTAGGATATGGCGTTCTGAGTCATGGAGAGGCTGTTGCTATCGGTATGATTTTTGCTCTGCGTTTAAGTGAACGCGTGTATCACATTGAGTTACCAGTAGATGGCATCATTGCATGGTTTAAGCGTTTAAACTTGCCTATAGACATTCCGAAGGGTTTAACGATACAACAACTTTTGAATCGAATGAAGTATGATAAAAAGCGGATAGATGGTCAAATTATGTTTGTATTACTGAAAGCGATTGGTCAGCCAGAGGTGGTTCCTGTAGAGGATACGGTCATCGCCGACTTACTGGCAACATTTATCATACAATGAAAAATAGCTTTCGTCTTATCAAGCGACTTTAGCATCTTGTTCAACATCAAGCTAAACGATAGCTTAATGTAGATTTGGTGTAAGGAGATGGAATGGATGAAAGTCAAAATCAATCGTCTTGCTGCTAAGCAATTGAAAAAAATGCTAGAATTGAAAGAAGCAGAAGGACAAATGATTCGGGTTGCAGTGTCTCAGATGCATGAAGACCATGCTCACTATGAAATAAGGCTTGACACGCCAAAAGAATATGATGAGATCGTCAACACAGATAAGGATATCGACATTCTTTTGGATACAAGGGAGGAATTTTTAGACGGTATTTGGATTCAATATTTCTTTGTTCCAGAAGAAGGGTTTGTTATTACCAACTCATCAAAAAGTGGTGATCGTCATCGTTAAGCGTGTGACAAGCACCCATCTAAACCCCTGAGGTGAGCAATTACCTAGGGGTTTAGACATTTAGTCATGTGTGGTGATGCAGTGTCTATATAATAAACAAGGCAGTGTCCTTCAACTTTAATTACCCAAAGCATGGTCGAGACATTTCAGTAGTAAGGAGCTGAAATAATGAATTTAGCGTACACAATTTGTTTTCTGCGAAAGGGTGAGAATGTTCTCATGCTTAATCGCTTGAAATCACCAGAGATGGGTGTTTGGAATGGTGTTGGAGGGAAATTAGAATCAGGCGAGACGCCAAAGGTATGTGCTTTAAGGGAAATATATGAGGAGACAGGAATTCGGTTATCCGATGTGCAGGACAAAGGCGTTGTGACTTGGAATAGTAAAGGAGGTATGTATGTTTTTATTGCTACTTTACCTCCTGATTTTATATATGTCACGCCCAAGGCTACGGATGAAGGAATCTTAGATTGGAAGTCTATTCCGTGGCTTACTGACGTTCGAAATGAGGGAGTAGCTAAACATATTAAGCGGGCTCTTACACTGTTTTTTGATGATCCTGAAAGCTATGAGCATCGCTGTCATTTTAACGATGAAGGAGAGCTTGAAACCTTTATGAGTATTCCTTTACAAGCCCGCCCATACATGGGCTGAAATTGGGCGTTTCAACAAATGAGAAGGATAACTATTTAGAAATTTTGCATGAGGTTATCGTATCTTGAATCAACGATTTTTATATTTTTACTCATGATTGGAGGCAGAAGTGATGAAAGCTGTATTAGTGAAAGAGTTTGGAGATGCAGATCAGCTCTATATTGGGGAATATGAAAAGCCGGAGCCAGCAAATCACGAGATATTGGTTAGAGTCCAAGCGACGGCTCTCAACCGTGCAGATATTGCACAGAGAGAGGGACACTACGCTTCGCCAAAAGGATCAAGCCCTTTAATGGGGTTGGAGCTTGCTGGAATTGTTGAAGAAATAGGTTCAGAGGTTACCAAGTGGAAAAAGGGTGATCGAATATTTGGTTTGCTCGGTGGTGGCGGTTATGCTGAGTATGCCGTGATACCTGAAAAGATGGCAATGGCGATTCCAGATACGATGGATGTTGTAGCTGCCGCAGCTATTCCAGAGGTTTTTTTAACTGCCTATCAAACCTTGTTTTGGGTTGGGCACTTACAGAAGGGAGAACGTGTTCTTATCCATGCTGGAGCAAGTGGCGTTGGCACAGCTGCCATCCAATTAGCAAAACAAGCTGGGGCAGAGGTTGTTGCAACGGCAGGATCGGATGAAAAGCTACAAGCTTGCCGTGATTATGGGGCGGATCTTGCGATTAATTACAAGGTAGAGGCGTTTGACAAAGTGATAGAGACAGCTTATGGTGAGGCTTCTATAAATGTCATTCTTGATTTTATAGGGGCATCTTATTGGCAGAAAAATATGCAGGTGATAGCAGTTGATGGGCGCCAGATATTAATCAGCACCCTAGGTGGGGCGAGTCTTGATCAGTTTCATCTGGGTCAATTAATGGCTAAGCGTGTTACTTTGGCAGGAACGACGCTCCGATCAAGGAGTTTGGACTATAAACAACGTCTTACTGAAGAATTTGCACTGTGGACTATGCCACTTTTTACATCGGGAAAAATCAAGCCTGTGGTTGATCGTGTTTTTCCGATCGAAGAGGTACAGAAAGCACATGCCTATATGGAAGCAAATAAAAATATCGGAAAGATTATTCTTTCTATATAGCTTTTTTAGAAAATGAATGGATGAAAAATGTCGATCATACGTGACATAGCTAGTGTTTTTTAGAATTATTTGTCATTTGGGGTTCTTATCAGACTATCACGTGACATTATTTTTAAACGATCGTTTAATTTTGACAAATAGTTTGCTTTTTCTACTTTCAAAAGGACAGGGAGAACAGAGGAGATGGATCAGTCATCTTGCTCATGCCATTCATTATATAAGCCTGTGCCATCACAGCCTGAACAATCAAGTGGTTGTGTATATTCCAAGCCAATTGTTGGGATGAATCCACGTCCGTTACAATCTGGACATAGACCCATCGCTCTCATTTCGGAGCGGTGTTTTTCTTGTTTTGCTGTGTTCCACTCTGAAAATTTATGAAACCATTCCATTCGTGTCACCTCACTTTGATATTCAACTATAAGGTTGCTTGATTGCTGTTTTTTTATACTCATGAGTGCTTTTAAAAATGATTGTCGTGGATAGTGCATCCAGTGTGTTTAGGAAAACCTAGTCTCTGTTAAAGGAATTTGAGTAGCATCTATTGTTAACAAGGACACAATAATTCTAAGCATGTACTAAAAGAAGAGTGTACGTGGAAAGTTATATGTGACGCGTTTTAAATTTCCCATGGAAGCCAGATATATAACATGGGAATTAAATTTAATTAACAAATAACAAATATTAATAATTGTCATTTGTTTGTTTGTGTGTTATACTGCTTTTAGAGGAGGTGCCTATGACTTATTGGTCATGAGTTTATGAAGAAGAATGTAGAAGCATTATCAAAGGATCAAATACTTTCAGCTACAGAAGAAACAATTAGGCGGTTTGGTGTCGATAAAACATCTGTAACCGATGTGGCTAAGACCTTGAATGTTAGTCATGGAACTATCTACCGCTATTTTAAGAGCAAAGCAGAACTTCTAGAGGGGACTACAGAAAGGTGGTTGAATGAAACAATCATTGTCCCTTTGACGGTTGTTTACGAAGATCGTTCGTTGAAAGGGACAGACGCTTTAAAAACATATATTCAAACATTAAGTGAATTAAAAAGAAGTTATGCTCATCAGGAGAGGGAATTATTTGCTGTTTATACTAAGGTGACTGAAGAGGCGGCAGATCTTGTTGAGCAACATATTCATTGCATGATGAAGCAAATGAGTAAAATGATTGAACGTTCTGATTTAAAGGTGCATGATGCTAATCGCTTGGCGCAATCCATCTTTTTTGCAACTATTCGATTTCATCACCCATCCCACTCACATGAATGGGATAGCCCAACTATACATCAAGAATTTCAAGATTTGTGGAATTTATTAGCACAAGGATTACTTAGTAAAAATTGAGGAGGAAAATACATTATGACGAAAGTTTTAGAAGGAAAAGTTGCCATTGTTACAGGTTCTTCAAGAGGAATTGGACGTATAATAGCTGAACATTTAGTGGATTTAGGTGCAAAGGTAGTCATTAACTATGTAAGCAGCTCTGATCAAGCAGACGATGCCGTTAAAACGATTAAAAACAAAGGTGGAGAGGCCATTGCTATAAAGGCGGATCTGACGAATATGAGTGAACTCGAAGGGCTTTTTTCCAAGACCATTAGCGTTTTTGGAAAATTGGATATCTTAATTAATAATGCAGGACTTATGAACAATAAGCCGCTTCTAGAGGTCACTGAAGAAGACTTTGATCGAGCATTTGACGTCAACATAAAAGCGACCTATTTTTCTTGCCAACAAGCCATGAAACATATGGAAGAGGGAGGACATATCATCAATATGTCAACGTCTGTTACTGGTCAAATGTTTCCCACATATAGTGTTTACGCTGGAGCAAAAGGGGCTGTAGAACAAATTACACGGCAACTTGCCAAAGAGTTTGCTTCTAAACAAATATCGATTAACGCTGTCGCACCCGGACCTACCGATACGAAACTTTTTAGAGTTGGAAAATCAGAGGAACAAATACAAGGATTGAGAAACATGGTAGGTTATGGTCGTCTCGGTACACCAGAAGATACCGCAAAAGTCATCTCGCTTTTGGTAAATGATGACGCACAGTGGATTACAGGTCAAACCATACGTTCAAACGGCGGATTTATTTAAGTTATTCGTAATGCAAGTATCCATCCATGGAGAAGGGCGAGTCATCGCTCTTCTCCCTTTTTTTATAGGAAAATTTACTTAATGCCACTGTGAATCAAAGCAATCTTGTTTATTTAATCCCAAGATGTTCATTTCACTGGGGTAATTTGATAGGGTTATCCCAAAATAAACATACACATAATTATGAAGTATCTATCCCTAGATTTTATAATCTAGTTCTTTCGAAATGATCAGCCCTTCATCTTTTAATTTATCTTTGAGTTTGTAAATGAGGGTGGATGTAAATCTGGTGCTGGGTCCTGATACAGCTAAACACGCAATGACGCGACGACTCATATCAAAAATGGGATAAGCGACTGCTGATACGCCAACACCTCTTTCATCTAGGCTTATGGCACACTGCTCCTTTTTTATTACAGGGATTTCTTCTTCAAGTTTTTTTATTCGGCTAGAATCCAAATTTTTAAGAATCAAGTTAATAAATTCTGTTGATTGATAGGCTAACAGGATTTTGCCGGCTGCTCCTGCCCACAGAGGCAATTTTTCTCCAATCTTGACAATATGACCAACAGATTGTGTCGTTCCGTATCTTTGAATACATACCCGATAATCGTTTTCTAAAACATAAAGACTAACTGTTTCCTGGGTTTGATCACGCAATTGTTCCATTGGTTTTTTTGCAACTTCCTTTATATCAAAAGATTTACTGGCAATCTGGCCAATAAAATAAAGTTTTTTCCCTAGGTTATATTTACTGGTGAGAGGATTCCTTTGAACGTAATCATTTTGTTCTAAGGTTGCTAATAATCTTGTTGTCGTTGATTTCGCCAACTTTATTTTTTGTGATATCTCGGTCAAAGATAATTCTTGCTCGCTAAAAGAAAAGCAATTGATAATATCGATTGCCCTCTGAACAGTTCTTAATACTGTTGAATTGGAATTCATAGTCATGGAAGCCACCCCCAAATATATTTAAGCCTATATCAGTTCCGTAAAATGGAACTGTGCGATTATTGTACAATACAACAAAAAAAATAACCAGACTTAAAATGTCAAATAAATGAGAGGACTATCACTAAGCCGCGAGCCGCAAGGAGTTCGCAATGCATAAGAAAGAAAGCCTTGTCATAAAAAATTGAGATTAAAAGTATAGTGCGTACACCCATAGTTTCACCAAAGCATTCTATTTATCATCCAAGAATTGTGCGATTTTAATACCTACCTGCCAATCTCCATAAATGATTGTTATGTGTGCAATGAGCTTAAGCTAAAAATTGTTTTCTCCTTTACAATTCAAAAAAATGTGTTAAGCTCATATTAATAGTTCCACTAGATAAAAAATAGTTCCTATTAATGGAACTAAAAAGGAGGGATTATAGTGAGTAATACAAACTACGGTCCATTGACCGGAGTACGTGTTTTAGATATTTCAACCATGATTGCAGGTCCATACGGAGCATCGTTGCTTGGAGATCTAGGTGCTGAGATCATAAAAATTGAATTACCTGGAAAAGGGGATACTTCTAGAAATGTGGGTCCTTGGAAAGGGGAAGAACCGCTTAGGTGGCCAGGACTTTCTCGAAACAAAAAATCATTGACTCTTGATTTTCATAAAGAAGAAGGCAAAGAAATTTTCAAAGAATTAGTTAAAAAATCTGATGTGGTGTTGGAAGGATTTCGTCCCGGGACGTTAGAAAAATGGGGACTTGGCTATGACGTATTAAAGGAAATTAATCCTGGTTTAATTTTGACACGTCAATCAGCATATGGACAAACTGGACCCTATGCCAATAGACCAGGGTTCGGCACACCAAGTACGGCGTTTTCAGGATATACCTATTTACATGGTTTTCAGGATCGACATCCCGTCAGTCCTGCGTTTTCACTTCTTGACTATATATCTGGTGTTTATATGGCATTTGGAACTGTAAGCGCTCTCTATTATCGTGATAATTCTGAGTTAAAAAAGGGCCAGATTGTTGAGATGGGGCTTTATGAATCAATGTTTCGAATGATGGAATTTTTAATTGCAGAATTTGATCAGCTTGGAAAAGTGCGAGAAAGATCGCCAATGCTTTCCGGTCATTCAAGCCCATCAGGAACCTATAAGACAAAGGATGAAGCATGGGTAGTGCTGGTTTGCAGTACGCAAAAAACTTGGGAAAGGCTAGCTCATTCCATGAATCGTGCCGATTTAATTGACCATCCTCAATTTTTAACTAATAAGGAAAGGTTGGCAAATGATGATGAGCTTCAAGTCATTGTTAAAGCATTCATGGAATCATTCAGTCGGAAGGACCTTTTGAAAAGAATGGAGGAATATGACGTGCCGGTATCACCTGTTCTGAGTATAAAAGATATATTTGAAAATCCACAGTATGAGGCAAGAAATAATATTGTAGAGATTGATCATCCTCGTTTGGGAAAAATTAAAATTCCAGGGGTCGTACCAAACTTTTCCGAAACACCAGGATCAATTCGTCATAGAGCTCCAGATTTAGGCGAAAATAATGAAGAAATTTTAGGTGAGTTTTTGGGCTTATCAAAGGATAAGATAAATAGTTTGAAAAAAAATGGGGTGATTTAAAATGTCTAATTTACAAACAATGCAATTACCTAAGCATGTATCCATATGTGAAGTTGCCCCGAGAGATGGATTTCAATCGGAATCGGAATGGATACCTACCGACAAAAAAATTGAGATTATTCAGAGGCTGGCTACTACGGGAGTTAAAACAATGGAGGTGACATCCTTTGTACATCCAAAGGCGATTCCGCAATTAAAAGATGCGGAGGAAGTGGTAGAAAAAACGATAGATCTTCCTAACATTAAGTTTCGTGCATTAGTGCCCAACTTAAAAGGCGCCGAACGAGCGATAAATTCAGGAATTAAAAAATTAAAACTGATGCTTTCAGCTACAGATTCCCATAGTTTGTCCAATGCAAATTGTACTGTTCAAGAAGCACAGGATAAGCTGTCTCCAATTATAGAGTTTGCTAGTAGTAGAGATGTGGAGGTCGGGGGGTCAATTTCAGTTGCCTTTGGTTGTCCATACGAAGGGAAAGTTTCGCACAAAAATATTGAGACGATTATGCGTAGATACAATGAAATGGGAGTTAAAGAGGTCTCACTTGCAGATACGACTGGGATGGGTAACCCGGTACAAGTATTTGAAATGATTGGTCAATTAAAAGAAAAATTTCCTAATACTACCTTTTCTATGCATTTTCATAATACGCGTGGGATGGCAATGGCCAATGTCTATGCAGCATTAATGCAAGGAGTTACCCATTTTGATAGTTCAATAGCAGGTCTTGGGGGTTGTCCTTATGCTCCTGGAGCATCCGGTAACATACCTACAGAGGATTTAGTTCATGGGCTTGCCGAAATGGGGGTTGAAACGGGGATAGATCTTAGCAAGACCATTACTGCGGCAAAGGAAGTCAAAAAAATGCTTGGTCATGATGGAGGAAGCTTCATCTTAAAAGCAGGTCCAAATTCTGAACTTCATGTTAAACCTAGTGGTCAGAGTAAAATTGACAACTGAATGTGAATTTTAAAATTTTCAAGTAAAGGGGGCGATGGTAAATGGCCATATTTGCTTTACGGGGAGGCTGTAGATTTGATGAAAAAGGCTCCTTAATTAAAAATGATTGCGCTACCATCGAATTAAATGAGGGTAATGATTTTGAAATGGACTTAACGGATGATTCCGTCATTTTACCAGGCTTGGTTGACTTTCATGCGCATTTTGATGTAACTGGTTCAGGTATAGGTATTTCAGAAAAATCTCTTATTGAATCAGGAGTTATGGTTGTTGGAGATCCCGGAACGTATGGTTGGAAGAATTGGACACCAATTGAATCGTCACAAGGAATGGTTAGGAAAAGCTGGATTTCTCTCATTGCAGATGGACTAAGCCAGCATCCTTTTATTCCAAATTTTGAGCCTTACGAAAATCTAATATATCCTTTACGTGAACTATTTAATAAACATCGGACAGCATTAGTAGGGTTAAAAATCAGATTAGGTCAACACAGTATCGAAGAAGATAGAGCTTTGCTTTATAAAGGAATGGACTTATCTCGTGAATTGCAAGTTCCTATTATGATTCACCCAACGAAAGCATATTTACCCATTGAAGAAGTTCTTGAGCAGCTAAAAAGGGGCGATGTTTTGACTCATGTCTATCATGGGTACAATGGAGGAATTTTAAAAGATGGAAAAGTGGTTTCAGAATTATTTGATGCAATAGATAGGGGTGTCATTCTAGATCTAGGACATGGTGGCAATCATTTTGCTTGGAATGTTTACATTGAAGCACTTAAATATGGGATTAAGCCTGATATGATTAGTACGGATCTAACTAAAAAAACGCTGGGAAATTCCCCGGTATACAACTTACCTTATGTCATGTCGAAATTGTTAATCAGCGGTCTTACTTGGACAGAAATATTTAATGGTGTCTATAAAAACCCACTTGATTTTCTAAAAGCATCAATGCCTGAAAATTCTATTGTTGTTTTAGAACCAGTGCACCAATCAGAGAAATTTTATGATGCCATGGGAAACTATATAGCTGGTAACTATGTATATAAAACAAAGAGTGTTGTTTCAGCTGGAAAATTAATGAGTAGAAAAGATAGTTTCAAAAAGGTACCATGATATACTTTTTAAATTTTCACTATGAAATTATGAGGTGATAAAGTTGGCAATGACTAGTCAAAAACAGGTTCAAGGTTATTCTGTCAGTGAGAGAATGAACAGATTGCCCGCTTCAAACTACTTTCTTCGACTTGTCGCGCGCATTTGTACGGGAGGACTATTCGAGTTTTATGAATTATTTATGGTGGGCTCTGTGGGTGCCGCAATGGTTAGTGCCAAAATTTTCACTACACAAAGCTTAGCTTATTTTGTGGGAGCAGGATTTTTGGGAATGTTTGTTGGTACGACACTATTTGGTAAAATGAGTGATAAAGTAGGGAGGCGGGATGTGTATGTGTATTCCTTGCTCGTTTATTCCCTTTTTACTATTCTTATGGCTTTCTCCTCCTCAGCATCCCTTATTGTCATATTTCGTTTGCTGGCTGGAGTCGGAGTTGGAGCACAATTAGTCATTATTGATACCTACATTGCGGAATTTACACCTTCAAAACATCGTGGTTTTTATATAGCATTTAGTCAATTTATAATGTATTTAGCAGTTCCAATCGTGTCACTTTTGGCATATTTACTCGTCCCTACGCATTTTCTGATGGCTGGTTGGAGATGGGTTGTACTTATTGGAGGGTTAGGATCAATAATAGTTTGGTGGGTCAGGCAGGGTATTCCTGAATCACCACGTTGGCAAGAAGATGTGGGGATGACAAAACAAGCGGATGCAACAATGTCGAAATTAGAAGACATTATTGAAAAAGAGACAGGACCGTTACCAAAACCTCAAAAGACTAAAATAAGCAAAAAAGATCATGTTAGTTTTTTTGAAATATTAAAACCACCTTATCGTGGAAGAACAATTATGTTAAGTGTATTCAACCTCTTTCAATCAGTTGGATTTTATGGCTTTGCCTCATGGGTTCCCAGCTTATTGATTAGTGAAGGAGTCACTTTAATTAATTCTTTACTTTACACATTTATCATTGCATTGGCCAATCCTGTTGGGCCTATAATTGGGATGTTCTCTTCAGATAAGCTCCAAAGAAAGACGCAGATTGTTATGGTTGCGATAACTATAGCAATTATAGGAACACTCTTTTCGTTTATGCGATTGCCATTTTTTATCATCTTGTTCGGGATTATTATTACTCTATTAAACAGTTGGTTTAGTTCGCTTTTTCACCTTTATCAAGCGGAAGTTTTTCCAACAAGAATTCGGGCAACCGGCGTGGGATTTACCTATGGTTGGAGTCGTTTAAGTTCTGCTTTTTCAGGTATCGTTATTGCACACTTTTTAGTATCCTTTGGTGTTATAGGAGTATTTGTTTTTATTTCAATAAGTATGTTAATCTGCGCTATCACCATTGGTGCATTCGGACCTCGCACAAATAAGAAGGATATTGAGGAAGTATAGTTAAATAAAAAAGGCATACATCAGATTGATAGGGTGAAAAAGTCGATAGGAAATCAATAAAGCCTCTCACGGAGAAGAGTTAATTATTGCTCTTCTTTATTTTTTGTATGTCACGCTTTTTTTTATAAAAACCATCCAAATTAATTAATCTTCGATAACCATTTTCCCCAGCAGATTTGTTATTTTTCCACATTACATACGAATAGGTGTTGTTACTATAATTAAATTGTTTTCATAATTATATAGAGATCAACTATGGATTAGAGGAGTTGACATATTATATTGAAGTCGAGATAATAAATTGACTATCTATTGAAGTGTTAAAGGAGTATACAATGATATGATTCATATTTTTAAAGAAGGTCAAACAGATCATCCTGTTCTGTTGCTCCTTCACGGTACAGGTGGAGATGAACAGGATCTACTGCCATTAGCTCCTTATATCGACCCGCAAGCATCTGTGTTAAGCATACGTGGAAATGTCAGTGAACAAGGGATGCCACGCTTTTTTCGGCGCTTATCTGAAGGCGTATTTGATGAAGAAGACCTCATCTTTCGAACAGAGGAGCTGAATCATTTTTTAGATGAGGCAGCTGAGCAGTATGCCTTTAACCGTCAAAATATTGTAGCATTAGGTTTTTCTAACGGAGCCAATATTGCCGGAAGCCTATTGTTTCATTATCAACACGCATTAAAAGGAGCCATCCTTTGTCACGCTATGGTTCCACGACGAGGTATGACACTTGCAAAGATAGAAGGAACGTCGATATTTATGGGTGCCGGACGGCAGGATCCACTGATTCCACAAGCTGAAACCGTTGAATTAAAAGAAACTTTGGAACACGCTGGTGCTAATGTCTGGATTCATTGGGAAGAGGGCGGGCATCAATTAACACAAACAGAGCTTGAAGCCGCTCAACAATGGTATAGAAAAACCTTTTTATAACTCGAACGTCTCCTAGTTGTTGGGTAGTGATAACGATTGGGGGACATTTATTAAATTAAAAGGGGATAGATATGACATAGGATTAAACCAAAAACCCGAATAAAGGTGTTTGACAAGATGCCAACTTCATTCGGGTCGTTTAGTTTATATTAATGATTATTGTTACTGACATGCGTCACACAATCCATAAATTTCAAATTTATGATCTATGATACTAAATCCATCGACTTTTGGCATTTCAATCATTGGACAATTTTCAATAGGCTGTGTTTTCCCGCATTCTATGCAAATTAAATGGTGATGATGATGCTCTCCGCCACATCTTAATTGAAATTTTTTTTCGCCATCTAACTCTGTTTTTTCGAGGATACCAAGCTCAGTAAAAAGCGCCAGATTTCGATAAATAGTCTCGTAACTAAGTCCGGGATAATCTTTTTTTAAATGATTAATCACTTCTTTAACCGATGTATACCTATGCTGCTGTTGCAAAAAGTGTAAAATTTTTTCTCTTTTATATGTTGTCTTATAGCCGTTATCCTTCAAACGTTGCAACGCTATGGTGACATTCATTGATAATCCCCCCTAAAGGATTCTTTTCGTTAACTATAGACTATTGTAACAAAAAATGAGTAATAAAATAAGTAGCTTTTTTAGCACCCGTAAGGGGGAAGGTAAGCATGATTTGGAAAGGGTGCGTTTATAGAGCTACTTTAGACAGTCTTTTGCTCTTTTTTTCGCCATTTTACAGAAATAAAATGATGATAAACAAAAATGCATATGGCAACAATAATAAGTACAACGGAGATCACCTGAGCAACTCTCAGTGTGGATGTTAACATTAAGCTATCTGTCCGTAGACCTTCAATGTAGAAGCGACCAATTGAATACCAAACGAGGTACATTAAGAAAATGTCTCCAAACTTAAAAGGAAGAGACGTTCTTCTTAAAATGAACAATAAAATAAATCCAGCAATATCCCAAACAGATTCATATAAAAATGTTGGGAGATAGTATATGCCGTCAATATGCATTTGGTTAATGATGAATGAGGGCAGATGTAAATGTTCTAAAAACAGGCGTGTGGTCGGTCCGCCATGTGCTTCTTGATTCATAAAATTGCCCCAACGTCCGATACCTTGTCCAAGAATTAAGCTAGGAGCAGCGATATCTGTCCATTGCCAAAAGGACAGGTTTTTTCTTTTTACAAAAAGCAACGTGATGAGCAAGGCGCCTAAGATAGCTCCGTGAATGGCAATGCCTCCATGCCAAATCGCAATCATTTCTAATGGATGTCCCTTATAATCACTCCACTGAAAAGCAACATAGTAAATCCGTGCCCCAATAATAGCAGCAGGAAGGGCATAAAAGATGAACTGTGTCAAAAGATCAGGATCTATGCGTCGTCTTTTTAATTCTTTATATGCAATAAAATAGCCTAAGAGTAGTCCAAACACAATGATAATGCCATACCAGTGAATCTCTAAAGCTCCAAATTTAAGAGCGATAGGGTTAAGTGGATAATTCAATGCTTCGCCTCCAAAATCATAAGAGTAAAAATTACGGTTCAAAATTATGATTCAAAGTATAGGATAAAATGTCTTAGAGGTCAAGCAAAAAGCCACGCCACGGTGAAGGTCTTTAATCTGTCATGCGAGAGAGGCATTTAGGAAGAGTGTCAGCAGTGGTTTTAGGTATATCTTGTCCTTCTGGGACATAGGGTAGTACAAACGGTACTCTATACATCATTAAGTATCTTAGTCTACCAAAGGGGGAACGTCGCGTCTCAATGATGTTAAAATTCTTTCGCATGGAATCACTAGGTTTCTTACTCTTTATCTTATGTTTAGGTGGGCTTTTAGTCTATAAAATCGGTCACGGAATGTTTCATATCCAGCTGTCCAGTCCGATTAGAGAAATCCTCACGGTATATTTTGGTATTTTGCTTGAAGCTCTACCATTCATATTAATAGGAACCCTATTTTCTGGCATCATTCAAGTGTATTTAACAGAAGACCGATTGAAACGCTGGTTGCCTCGGAGTGGTTTCCTTGCTATTTTTCCAGCAATGGTGATAGCCATGCTCTTTCCTGTCTGTGATTGTGCCATTATTCCTGTCGTTTATCGTCTCATTAAAAAAGGCGTGCCCACTCATATTGGTGCGATTTTTTTGATCATACCACCGATTGTCAATCCAATTGTCGCTTTATCAACTTACTATGCGTTTCACGCTTCGAGTGATTTGTTAATCTATCGTCTTGGATTGACGTTGCTGCTGACTCTATTAATCAGTGCAACACTTTTATATGTTTTTCCGCATGATCGGCCGCCTGTACGTCAACAACAACAAGGACATCACCATGATCACGAACATCATAGATGGAAGGAAACGTTATCACACGTCCTAGAGGATTTTATTCCAGCAAGTAAACTATTAATGTTTGGGGCTTTTATCGCGGCTGGATTTCAAAGTTTTGTCGACCAGCAGCATATCCAGACTTTTCAATCCAACGCACTTACTTCTAATTTATTTATGATGGGGTTGGCCTTTGTTCTGTCTGTGTGCTCTCAAGCAGATGCTTTTCTTGCGGCATCCTTTTATCCACAATTCCCCTTGAGTGCTGTCTTAGCCTTTTTGCTGCTCGGACCGATTTTAGATATAAAAAATACGATCATGCTCTTTTCTTACTTTAAATGGCGGTTTGTAGTTGTGTTCATGATGATTGTGAGTATCTATGTTCTTATCGTTGTCAGCATAATTGATATTGTTGAAAGTCATATATAGAAGATGGAATCTTTTGTTATTTATAAAGATTAGTAGAGAGGAAAATGACCTGTGACTACACTAACACACATCGCTCAAAAACAGCCCGATTCAGGATCACTTATACGACATTTGCTCCGAATTTTTTTTGTTGCTATTCTTGCGAGTTATTGTTTTGTCTTATTGATTACCCATTGGGGGGTACGCAGTGATTTCATTCAAAATCGTCTGGAAACAGTGCGCTGGAAGCCAACGATAATCATGTATGAAATCTTTGGAGATGAAAATAGTTATTTTGCTCATGATGTCGCCAAACCAAAACGTCCACCTTCTATTTTTTCATCGCTTTTCCACATCGTTACATCCATAGATCTAGGTGATCTGACTTCTTTATTCAAATCACAATTTGCAGAGCTCTCTCTCATCCATTTCTCACACAGTCATGACGGGCAGCTACAATATGAATCCTCGGTTCCTCTAAATACCATTTTGGATCAATTTTTTCAACAGCTTTTAACATCGAAAGTCTCAAATGCAAAGGCAGTAACGGCGATTTCTTACAAAGGTGTTGAAAACTATCAATCTTTGCTGGAAAATGAGTTACAAAAATATGACCTTGAAGAGTACACACCGATTTTAATGGCGCTCATGGAGCAGGAGAGTAAGGGGAAGGGGGGAGATCCCATGCAAGCTTCCGAATCTGCTGGATTGAAGCCAAATAGCATCAAAGATCCGAAAAAAAGTATTGAACAAGGCGTTAAATATTTCCAACATGTCTTGATTTATGGAGAAACACAAAATGTTGATTTTCAAACCATCTTACAATCGTACAACATGGGAATCGGTTATATAAATTATATAGCAAAGCATGGAGGGCATCACACTGAAACGTTAGCGAAACAGTTTTCGATTGAAGAGGTACATCAGAATCCAAAGCTTTATAATTGCGGAGGAGACACGTCCAATTTTCGTTATCCGTACTGCTATGGAGATTTTACCTATACAAATAAGGTGACGAGTGATCTGCTGGGCATTATGCATACCTTGCCTGTATATGCTGATGTATTGAATAAAAAGCAAGCTTATTGATAAAAAGGTATTAAAAAATAGGGTCTGCGTGATGCCCTATGCTAATGCCTGTCGTTTTAATGACATGACAACGGCTGATATAACAAACAAGAGACTGGGACAAAACCCAGTCTTTTCAACGACGGGGTTTGTCTCAGGTACTTTAATCCGTATATTTTTTCCAGACTAATACACTGTTTTGACCACCAAAACCGAATGAATTGTTTAAGGCATAAGTCATAGGATGTGTTCGTGTATGATTCGGTACAATATCCTTTGGCATGTTATCGTCCTTATCATCACAATTAACGGTTGGTGGCAGTTGATTCGTTTCCATAGCTTTAATACACGTCACGCTTTCAATAGCTCCAGCAGTCCCGAGCATGTGACCGACCGCTCCTTTTATAGAGCTGACAGGAATATGATCCAAGTGATCGCCAAATAATGAGCGTAGAGCAATTGCTTCAGCTAAGTCACCGACAGGAGTGGCTGTAGCATGTGCATTAATGTAATCAATATCCTCTGGTTGTAATGAAGCGCTTTTCAGGGCAAGATTCATCGCTAATTTTGCGCTATGTCCTTCAGGCTGTGGCGTTGTTTCGTGAAAGGCGTCATTGGAAGTACCATAGCCTACGAGCTCAGCATAAATAGATGCATTTCTTTCCTTTGCTTTTTCTAATCTTTCTAAAACGATCATCGCTGCGCCTTCTCCCATAACCATGCCCGATCGCTGCCTATCAAAAGGACGAGACCAAGCGCTTAAATTTTCTGGTCCAGTATTTGCCAGAGCTGTGGAGGCACGTAATCCGGAGAGAATGGCTGGACTAAAAATTCTTTCAGCACCACCAGCGATCACCATATCAACTTTGCCCAACTGTAGCCAGTGGCTTGCTTCACCTATAGAATTAGAGGAAGATGCACAAGCTGTAGAATAGGTCATTGTTGGTCCATGTATAGCGTAATTGATGGCGATGGCTGAGGCACAGGAATTTGGAATTGACTTAGGAACAAGCCTTGCGCTCACCCGTTTAGAAATTCCTTTGGCAATGCGCTGTGATCCTTCCTCTAGTGTTTGTACACCTCCATAGGCGGAACCAATAGAGATGCCTATATTATTTGGATCATATATCTGTTTCAAGGCTTCATTATCGTCTAAGAGGTCAGCATCTTGGAGAGCCTCGATAGTGGCGATTAAGCCCATTTGTGCAAAGGCATCAAGTGCTCTTACTTGTTTCTTTGATAGATAAGCACTTGGGTCAAACTTTTCATAGCTTGCCATGACAGGCGCCCACTGCCTGAATTCTTCGTCCACTGTTTGGTGTACAGCAGATTTACCAGCTATAATATTGTTCCAAAATGATGAAAGACCGACTCCAAAGGGGGTCACCGTCCCCATCCCAGTTACTACAATACGATCATTATACAAATTTTACACCTCTCCAATATCGTCATTCATAATTAAATGAATAAAAATAGTTGATTATTAGCTATTAGGAGCTTATCATAAAAAGTATAGATTTTCATCTTTCAAAGTCGATTATAAATAAATTTGTGAATGGAAATCATGATACTTATTTGTACGGATATGCTAATTGGCTTTATAAATGTTAAAATGAAGTGAAAGAAGGTATTGAAAATTTGAGTGTTGTTGAAACAAAACGCTATGCGGGAAAGGTCATTTGTGTCACTGGCGGTTCAAGAGGCATTGGTCGCACGCTTGCCATTGAATTTGCACGTGAAGGGGCTGACGTTGTTATCAATTATTTTCGCAACAGCGATGAAGCAAAAAAAACGGTAGCTGAAGTTGAAGCACTGGGTCAAAAGGCATTAACCGTTCGAGCTAACGTTGCTCAAGAGGAAAAAATTCTTTTGATGTTTGAGAAAATAAAAGAAACCTTTGGTCGCCTGGATGTCTTCATACATAATGCTGCTTCAGGACGCAATCGAAAAGCAATGGAAGTAGACGTAAAGGGGTGGGATTGGACACTTGATGTCAACGCTCGTGCATTTTTAGTTGGCGCGCAGCAGGCTGCTACCTTAATGCCTGAAAGCGGGGGTGCCATATTAGCTCTGTCCTCTTTTGGCTCCGATAACGTATTTCCTTATTATACAACAGTAGGCGCAAGTAAAGCAGCGCTTGAGGCCTTGGTTCGCTATTTCGCTATTGAGCTAGCTGAGCGTCAAATTAATGTCAATGCCATTTCTGCCGGGTTGGTTAAAACAGATGCGTTAAACCATTTTCCTGAAATGGACGAGACACTTAAAAAAATCACAGAAAGGATGCCCTACCATCGAATGGTAGACCATCAAGATATTGCTAATCTAGCTTTATTTCTGTGCTCTGCTCAAGCTGAGATGGTTCGTGGACAGACTGTGCGATTAGACGGTGGCATTTCACTGGTTCTTCCATAAAGCTAGAAAAATAGCATCATGGATTAGGCTATGCCTAGGCTATGCCAGTCAATTAAGTCAATACAAATTAAATACAAATTAAAGGAGATTGAATCCATATGGCAAATAATTTATCAAAGAAAGAGATTGAAGAAAAGGTTCGTGAGGTCATCATTAATCAATTGGATGTTCAGGTAGCTGATGTCAAACTGGAAAGTTTGATCGTAGATGATTTGGGTGCTGATTCCCTCGATTTAACAGAGCTGGCTGTTGGCTTTGAAGATGCATTTGATCTTGAGATTCCCGATTCTGATTTCAGTCATATTTCGACTGTGGACGGCGTTGTTCAGTACATTAGCCAACGCTTACAATAACACTGATAAAAAGGAGATTACCAATGTTTGAGTTTAATGGACGTGTGCTGTCGGAAGAACGTGCAAACGATTATTTAGAAAAAGGAATTTGGAGTCAAGACTCCTTTATAGATGTTCTTGAGCGCAATGTTCAAAGTCATCCTGATCTTGTTCATAAAGACGAGCATCGTAGTTTAACCTATAAGGAACTATGGAACGAGGTTGAGGCTGTTGCTGATGGTCTTTACGAGCTAGGTATTCGCAAAGGGGACAAAGTGGCTATTCAATTGACTAACTCCCTTGACTATGTGGTGGCGCTATTTGGTTCTGCACGCATCGGTGCTGCGGTGATTAGCCTGCAAGTTGATTTAGGGAAAGATGCTTTGATCAAGAGCTTGAGGCAATCTCAAGCTCAGGCTTGGATTCTCACAGATAATTATCGTGGACAAGCTCTTTATGCTTTTGCTCAAGAAATAAAAATGTCTCTGCCTGATCTGAAACATCTTATTCTTCAAGGGCAAAATGAGACTGTTCATGAAGATGCGATTTATTTTACAACGTTAAGACAAAGTGGCAAAACACTTGATGATGAGGCATTGAAGGTCAATCGACCTAGTGCTCTTGATGCTTTTCTTATGGTCTTTACGTCTGGAACCACTGGCTCACCCAAGGGCGTTGTGCACCTGCATGCCAATTACTTATGGGCTGCACGTGTGCTAGCAAAGAATTTTGGGTATGAAGCGGGTGATGGTGTCTTGGATGTTGCACCTATTTTTCATCAGACAGGCATGCTTGCAGGAATCATGATGACTGTTGCAGCATGTGGACGCATTCTGCTTGTAGATCGTTTTTCAGCTAATCGCATCTTTAATTGGATTGAAAAAGAGCAACCTGCCTTTATCGTTGGTGCCCCACCTCACGTCATTCACTTGGCAAATTCTCCAAAATTACCAGAAGCGGACACAGCAAGTGTTAAGGTGTTTATCTATGCCGGAGCGCCAGTACCAAGTGCTGTTCTTCAACGTTTGCAAGAAGATGGTGGTATCACCGTTGGAGCGATGTTTGGCTGGTCTGAAGGCTTTGTAGCTACCGCTAATCGTCCAGACGATCCTATCGAGGCTGTCAGTAGTACTGTTGGTTTTGCGTTACCAGGTCTTGAGATTCGCTTAGTGGACGAAGAGGGAAATGATGTAAAAGACGGTGAAGCTGGTGAGATTTGGTCTCGTGGTCCTAACTTTAGTCCTGGTTATTATGAAAATCCAGAGGCTTCTAAAAAGCAGTGGGATAAAGATGGTTGGTTCCATTCTGGAGACCTTTTACTCCGAAATGCAGATGGTCGTTATAAGTTTATTGCCCGTGCGGATGACATTATTAACCGTGGTGGAACAAAGGTTGATCCCAAAAGTGTTGAAGATGTCATCGCTGCTTACGACGCTGTTGAAACGGTTGCGATCGTTGGAGCACCACATGATACGTTGGGACAACAGACAGTCGCTTGTATTATTCTTAGAGAAGAAGCAGAAGCTTTTGCATTGAAGGATCTCCGTGATTTTCTCGCAGATAAGGGTTTAGCTAAATTCCAGCTACCTGATCGTATGGAAATTCTTTCTGAACTTCCAATGACACCTTCTGGTAAAATTAAAAAGCTGGAATTAAGGCAACGTTTTTTACTTGAAGCATAATCGTAAAGAATGAAATGGGTAGAAATAAATAGATATAATGTCCCTTATCTTTATTTGGATTTGGGACATTATTCTGTCAATAAATAAAGGGTGGGAATCATTATGTCAATTTTAAATCCATCAGAGCGTGATACTATAAAATCGATCTCTCCAAATTGTACACCTCAGCTTATTCAAAGGGCGAATGCTATTCGCAATCGAGTCATTCAATTTCGTGAGGAAGAAGGGAGAGAGTGGGGAGAACAAATTGAACACGCTCAAGAGATACCCCAAGGGTTCTGGGAAAGAATGAGAGAGCTTGGCTTTCACAAGCTGACACTTCCACAATCTGTCGGTGGAGAAGGTCTCCCATTAGAATTATATTTTCCAATTTTAGAGGAGATAGCTCATTGCCATGGTTCTATTCGGATGGTCTTTCATGCTTATAACAGCATTTGGCGAACGGTAGGTCAGGGCTCTGAGGAACAACAGAATCTCTGGCTAAAACGCTTGGTTGCCCATGGTGATCTTGTCGCTTTTGCACTTACCGAACCTGATAACGGTACGGGTATTGACTTAAGAACAATGGCAACGTATCAAAATGGTAATTATATTTTAAATGGGAAAAAACATTTGATCACGTTTGCAGAAGAAGCGGCGGTCATCACGGTCATTGCAAAAATGGACGGTGCCGCAGGACGAGATGGTCTAACCGCCTTTCTCGTTCCACAAGGGCGTAAAGGCATGAAATTAGAGCCTATGGCTCACATGATGGGAGACAAAGGCTGCTCTCATGCTGTCATCACCTTTGAAGATTGTGAAATAAGCGAAGATGAGGTGTTGGGAGAAGTCGGTGATGGTTTTGGCATTGCTGTGAGAGGATTCCTTGATCAAAGCCGTGTCTGCATTGCCCAAAGTGCTGTTGGGCTGGCACAGGAAGCTTTGGACGTGACCTTAGATAAAGTCAGACAGCGGAAGACATTTGGTAAGGCAATAGCCAGTCGCCAAGCTATTCAAATGCGTCTCGCTGACATGCAAATCGCTATTCAAGGGGCGCGTTTATTATGCTTAGATGCTGCTAGGAAATATGATAGCGGTGAGGACATTTCTTTAGAAGCTTCTATAGCTAAGGCTAACGCCATTCGCATGGTTAGCGAAGTGACAGATGGTGCGCTTGCTCTGTTTGGCGGCATGGGCTATAGTGTCGAGAGTCCCATTGAACGTTCTTATCGCGATGCGCGTTCTCTATGGTTTGAAGAAGGAACATTTGAAATGCAAAAAATGACCATTGCTGAGGCTTTATTAAAAAACGCCAGACAGCGTGAACGTCAGGCTCAGCGTTCTAACCAAGAGGCTTAAACGGTATAGTAAGCGAGCTGAGGGAAGAGGCATCCATCATATAGCAAAATTAGCTGTCTTCATATAAAATGAGGGCTGCTTTTTTTAATTTATTTAAGGAAAATGAGACATCCTTTCACATATTTTTTTGTATTTTAGGTAAATTAATTAATACATGAAAGGATGAATGAGATGTCTTTATACCGTGATTATACGCGCACAAAACGGTTTAAAGTTGTTGCCGGGTGTTTGTTGGTTCTACTTATTATTTTAATTTTAGTGGTTTATGCTTTTAATCGGATGTCATAAAAGACATAGCTAATAGCAAAATAAGAGCTACTTGATGGCAAACAATCTGAACGAAAGGCTTTGGTTACTTGTTATGTTGCCAATGTTCTTGAATGAAATCATCGCGTCCAGACTCTTGGCGTTCCTTCTTATAAAGCTCTGGATTTTTTTGATAAAAATGCTGGTGTTCTTCCTCAGCTTCATAAAAAGGAGCTTCTGGAAGAATTTTTGTAACAATAGGCTTATTAAATTTACCACTTTGTTCAAGGTGGCGTTTAGATGCTTCTGCTAATTGTCTTTGTGCTTCATTATGATAAAAGATGGCTGTTCTATATTGTGAGCCCCGATCAAAGAATTGCCCGCCATCATCTGTGGGGTCGGTTTGCTGCCAGTAGATAGTAAGAAGCTGTTCATAAGGGAAAACCTCTGGATCAAATGTAATGCGTACAACTTCATAATGTCCAGTATCACCTTTTTTCACTTGTTCATAGCTTGGTTTATCTAGAGTTCCACCTGAATACCCTGATACGACCTTAATGATTCCTGGCAATGAGTCAAAAGGCTTTACCATACACCAGAAACATCCGCCTGCAAAGGTTGCTGATTCAAATTGTTCGTTCATTAATTCATTACCATCCTTTCTACTTATAATCTCACTATAAGGCTTTTACAAGATGATGACAATCCATCGTCATGGCAATTGACTAATTTGATCTAAATGTAAAATAGAGAGGCTTGATATTCGCTTGCAGAGATGCTATACTAGTAACAATTATTGTTGTTCAGTGTTACATAGTCAGAATGTAATATTAATGTATATTAATTTAGATTCTCCTTGGAACGTTCACAGAGCAAGAATAGTAATTTATATGTGGTTAGTTATACCACAGCAGGAGGTACCTGACATGGCTCAAGGTAAGGTAAAATGGTTTAACGCTGAAAAAGGTTTTGGTTTCATTGAAAGACCAGGAGATGAGGATGATGTATTCGTACATTTCTCAGCTATTCAAGTAGAAGGCTTCAAAAGTTTAGATGAAGGTGAAGAAGTTTCTTTTGATATTGAAGAAGGTCAACAAGGACTACAAGCAATCAACGTTGTTAAATTATAATTCACTATAATTGTGATGACTTGAGAACTCTTATGCCTAGGCATAAGAGTTCTTTTTTGATTTTCATTCTCCATATAAAGTTGGAGGTGAATTTGATTTGCCTTTTTCTATAAAATGAGTATAGGTCATCACTTGACTTAGAGTCCAGTCTAGGTAGTAAAATAAATATATCAAATAGAAAAGAGGTTATGAACATGCAATATCGACAATTTGCTGATACAGACATTCAGTTATCCCAATTAGGTTTAGGTGCCATGGGTATGAGCTTTTCATATGGTAAAGCTGACAATCAAGAAAGTTTGAAAACACTTGATTTGGCTTTAGAACTTGGCATTAACTTTTGGGACACGGCTGATATTTATGGTAATGGTGCGAATGAAAGATTGATCGGCGAATCACTTAAAGGTCGCCGTGATAAAGTATTTTTAGCATCTAAATTTGGTTTCGTGTTAGATACGCCTACAGACGACTATATCGAAAGCTTAGTTGGCAATCCAGTACATGTTGACGGGTCTCCTAAGTACATTAAAGCAGCCGTTGATGCAAGTTTATCACGTTTAAATACGGATTATATTGATCTATACTACATGCACCGACCAGATCCCAATACGCCTATTGAAGAAAGTGTTAATGCATTAGCTGATCTCGTTAAAGAAGGGAAAATTCGGTACATTGGTGTTTCTGAGTTCAGTGTAGAGCAGCTTAAAATTGCCAATCAAGTACACAAAATCAGTGCCTTACAAAGCGAATATTCATTACTGACACGTGATGTTGAAAGTGAAATCTTGCCACTTACCAAAGAGCTAGGCATGGCATTTATACCGTTTTCACCATTGGCACGTGGGTTGATGAGTAACGCTCTCAATGTGGAATCATTAACTGATTCTGATTTTAGAAAAAAGAATCCACGTTTCGAAGACGAGTATCTTGTTAACAATCAAAACATTGCAGCGGGTATTTCAGAAATCGCTAAATCAAAAAATATGACATCAGCTCAATTGGCATTAGCATGGGTAATGGCGCAACAAGATAATATCATTCCGATTCCTGGAACGAAGCGTCGTAAATATTTAGAGGAAAATGCTAAATCTGTCGATGTGACTTTGACACGTTCAGAGATACATGCCGTACAAGCGTTGTTAGAACGCTACCCGAATGTTGGACCACGTTATGCAACTTCTGAAAGTAAATTTATTGATAAAAAGTAGAAAAAGAAGTAACAGAACTCACGGGATTATTTATCTATAGGGAGTTTTTGAAATAAGCGATACGAAGGCAGGCTGAAAATTTTAATCAGCCTTTTTTTGTTTTATATGAATTAAAATATTCTAGTTTACATAATATATATTATAGGAACCAAATGATTTTCTTAATTTCACATGTGAAAATTCGATTCTATGATATTAAAGCTGTATGTCTAACAAGATGGGACAATGATCGCTTCCCAATCGACTGGAATGGATTTGTGCATCTTTTATCCTATCAGCTAATTGGAGTGACGTGATAACATAATCAATACGCCAACCGATATTTCTTTCCCTTACCTTGCTCATATAGGACCACCATGTATAGTGATCTGTTTTATCCGGATAAAGATAGCGAAAACTATCAATAAAGCCTGAACGGAGCAACTTACTCATGCACGCACGCTCTTCAGCAGTAAAACCCGAATTTCCTTTATTGCTTTTTGCATTTTTAATATCAATTTCCTGGTGAGCGACATTTAAATCTCCGCAAAAAATAAGTGGTTTTTTGCTATTTAATGCATTTAAGTAAACGAAGACACGGTCTTCCCAATCCAAACGATAAGAAAGCCGTGAAAGATCTCTCTTAGCATTTGGCGTATACATGGTTACCACAAAATAATTGTCATATTCCAATGTAATAATCCGACCCTCAGGCTCAATGTTTTCATCTTCTCCGAGACCATAAGTAACGGAAAGCGGCTGCCTCTTTGTAAAAATTGCCGTGCCCGAATAGCCTTTTTTTTCCGCATAATTCCAATACTGTTGGTAGCCTTCAAGTTCTAATTCAATCTGTCCTTCCTGAAGCTTTATTTCTTGTACGCAAAAGAAATCAGCATCGATTTCATTAAAATAATCTAAAAAACCCTTTTTTATGCAAGCTCTAAGACCATTGACATTCCATGAAATGAGTTTCATTTCATCACTTCCTTAATTCTCTAAATCTCTCAATGAGGTATAGTCACAATAAACATGCCATTTTATTGTAACATGATGCTTGGTTATTTTTTATAGAAAGTTTAAGAGTATGTTTTTTGGAAATATTAACTATAAAAAAGACCCCCTATTAACATTTCATTCATCCGAAATCAGTTTATGAATCTAGTAAACCAAGGAGGAGAATGAACGTGAAAAATAAAATGCTTATGCTCGCTCTTGTCGGAATGTTTGTTTTGCTCTTTACACATGGACATATAGCAAGCGCTCAGGTCATTGATAGTCAATCTCAGCAGGTCAAACAGAAGGTTGTCCATGTTTATCACTCATTAAAAAAAGAACTTAAATCGCAGTATAAAGACTTACATGCAAAAGTGATAAAGAAAAGTAAAGGTATTCAGCCGCATTCCAGTGTCATAAATGGTTCAACAGAAAGCAACAGCACCTCTCCTGGCAATCCGAATAATGCGCCATCAACTGGTACGGTGAGCGCTTATGAAAAGGAAGTCGTTACACTGACAAATAAAGAGCGGACAAGCCGGGGGCTTCAGCCACTTACACTCGATACCAAGCTATCCAAAATGGCACGAGATAAATCACAAGATATGGTCAATAAACATTATTTCTCGCATCAGTCTCCTACCTATGGCTCACCATTTGATATGATGGCGGCATACCATATATCTTATACATCGGCAGGTGAAAACATCGCCGCAGGACAACAAACACCTCAAGAGGTCGTATCTGCGTGGATGAATAGCGAAGGACACCGCGACAATATACTTAATCCTCATTACACAACCATCGGTGTAGGGTATGTTAAGGGTGGATCCTATGGCTCATATTGGACTCAAGATTTCATAGGGAAATAACGGATTAAAATACGAAGAAAGTCAGCCAATAATTACTTGGCTGACTTTCTCTAAATTATTGCTATCGCACAGGACGTGCTAGCATGGATGTGCCGAGTTTAGTCGAAGTTCCTAATAAAATATGGGAGCGAAAGACACGAGACTCCTTTCTTTAGTGGTGTTGATGCTCGTGTTCATGTTCATATTCGGTAAATGCGGGTAATGGATCATGAAATGTATGCCAATCCTGTCCCATTTCTTCGTCTGTTAGCACACATTGATTCAATCCTTTGATGATGTCATCGTCATTCATATCGATGCCAATAAACACTAATTCTGTTAAACGGTCTCCGTAGTTATTGTCCCACCGCTTGGCCAATTCAGGATCTTCATTTAAAATGTCCATTTGTTCTTGCTCAGGATAAGTAGCAATCCAATTTCCTACCCCTTGGATAGTCAGGGATGTGCCAGCCTGTGATAACAAACCCGATACCTCGTTTCTCGACGCTAACCAGAAGAATCCTTTGGATCGTATAATATTTGTCGGCCAATTTTCCAACCACTGCATCCAGCGTTCAGGATGAAATGGTCTCTGTTTGCGGTACACAAAGGAATGAATGCCGTACTCCTCGGTTTCGGGAACATGCTCTTCGTTGAGTTCTTTAATCCACCCAGCTCCTTGGCTGGCACTTTCGAAATCAAACAATCCCGTATTCAAGACAGAATGAAGCGGAACCCTACCATAAGTCGTATCAATAATATGAGCTTCGGGGTTTAATTGCTTCAAAACTGCCGACAATTTTTCTTTATCTGTATCTTTTATTAAATCTACTTTATTTAAAAGGATAACGTTTGCAAATTCAATTTGATCCGTTATAAGGTCGATAACTTCTCTAACATCGTTCTCGTATGCTCCTTGGTTACGATCAAGTAAGCTGTCTCCTGATCCATAATCCTCCCAAAAACGGCTGGCATCAACCACTGTCACCATTGTATCTAATTGACAATGCTCACTAAGATTGATTTCAAGCTCTTCATCTTCATAAGTGAAACTTTGAGCAACAGGGATCGGCTCTGATATCCCACTAGACTCAATAACAATATAATCTATATCTAGTTTTGAAAGATTTTCGACCTCTTTTATTAAATCTTCTCTTAAAGTACAGCAGATACAACCATTTTGTAGTTCTACTAATTTTTCTTCGGTGCGGCTGAATCCACCTTGTTTTACCATGTCGGCATCAATGTTAATTTCACTTATATCATTGACGATAACGGCTACTTTAAGATTTTCTTTATTGTGTAATAAATGATTTAATAAAGTGGTTTTGCCTGATCCTAAATAACCGCTTAGAACAGTAACTGCTATCTTACTTTTCAATTTTTTTCCTCCTAATCGTTTGTATAGGCAATATTTTTTGAGACGGGAATCACGCTCATGGTACTGATAAACCTATTTTTCGTTCTCTCCCCTGTCTTGATCCATATACACCCGACTGGCTGTAGCGCCTTCTTGAAATAGGTACTTCCCACTATACCCCTCTGTCACTTGATCGACTTGTGCTATGACCAATTGACACACGCGCATGCCCACGTTTAATTGAACAGGAACACGGTTTGCATTAAATAACTCTAAAGTGATTTGACCGGAGAATCCCGGATCAATCCAGCCTGCGTTTTGAATAAAAACACCCAGCCTTCCTATAGAGCTTCTCCCTTCGACAAAGGCTGTTAAATGGTCGGGCAAACGAATGTGTTCTAATGTTGTTCCCAACATAAAGGTTTTAGGTGGAATCACGATACTTTCGCCTTCTGTAACTTGAATTTCGTGATAATTTGCTGGTTTGTCTACTGATAGAATCGCAGTAGACATGTCATCTATTACCAAGAAATTTTGTCCGAGACAGAGGTCGATTGAAGCTGGTTGTATGCTGATATCTTTATAATGACTAATAGATATTTGATCATCATGTATTAATTGTTTAATTGTTTTTCCAGATAAAATCACCTGTTTTCACCCCTGGTTACGAAATTTTCCAGTTAAATGGGTCTTTAAATTGTGACCAATCTTCATCCATTTCTGACTCGCTTAACAAACAGTGTTCTAAGTCACTCGTTATCTGTTCAACATCTAAATCCATTCCGATGAAAACAAGCTTGGTATGACGATCTCCATATTTGGGATCCCATAAATCTCTTACTTCCTCATTCGTTCTTAATAACTCCTTACGCTGTTCCTCTGGTAGCGAAGCCACCCAATAAGCTAATGGTTCAACACTGATTGAAGGACCAGCTTGAGATAACAATAAGGCGATATCATTACGTGTTGCACACCACATGATGCCTTTTAGACGCACAATCTCTGGAGGGAGATTTTGATACCAGCTCACCAAGCGCTCGGTGTGGAAAGGAAGCCTTGACTTATAAACGAATGAACCAATGCCGTACTCTTCCGTCTCCGGCGTATGATTTTCTACTCCTGCATTAAGTTCTTTTAGCCAACCTGCTGATTCACTCGCTTTTTCAAAGTCAAATAAACCAGTGTTTATTATGTTTTTCAAATCTACTTTTCCATGTTGTGTTCGGATGAGTTCCGCTTCTGGTTGTAATTTACGTATGACATTCTCAAGCTTTAGCAAATCTTCCTCTTGCACTAAGTCTGTTTTATTCAAAATAAGGACATCAGCAAATTCAATTTGGTCAAGTAATAAATCGGAAATATTGCGATCATCGTCCTCACTTACGGCTTGTTTTCTTTTAAGCAAACTATCTCCTGAACCAAAGTCATGCCAAAAACGATTAACATCGACAACGGTCACCATGGTATCCAAATGACAATATCTGGTTAAGTCAATTCCTAATTCTTCATCGATATAAGAGAAGGTTTGAGCAACTGGAACAGGTTCACTAATGCCTGATGACTCAATCAAAATATAGTCAATATCTCCTTTTTTCGCAAGTCTCTCTACTTCTATTAATAAATCTTCTCGCAACGTACAGCAAATACAGCCATTAGACATTTCAACTAACTTTTCTTCTGTACGAGAAAACCCACCTTGCGTTTGAATTAATTCGCTATCAATATTAACTTTGCTCATGTCATTGACAATAACTGCTGCCTTTAAACCCTCACGATTATGTAAAACATGGTTCATTATCGTTGTTTTGCCTGCACCTAGATAGCCACTTAGTACTGTAACAGGAATACTCTCCATTTTTTTCTCTCCTTTTTTATCATTTATTATAAGAAATATAGCCCTGAGGCAAGGAAACCAGTGCTAATAACACTTGTTAACATTTGCTTCCATCCAATTGATAAGGCATTCTTCAAACTTAGCTCTCTGCTGATGGTAAATAACGTAACAAGACAAGCTGAGAGTGTTGATGCCAAATAAACAAGAATAAAGATTTGAGTGAGCGACATATGCATTAACAAACTGCCTTGTCCCTCATTTAAGACGAGCAGACCGTCCTTCCTAATAAAAGAAAAGATCAATCCAGGTGCTGCATCTGTTGGCAATGAAAAGAGATGCAATAATGGTGTAGCAATCCAACTGAAAAGTGTTAGGATGCCCACTTCTTTAAGCGTAGATGCGACCAAGCATATCACTATGAAAGTGGGCATAGCTTTGAACAAAAATTGTTTAATAATACTAGAAACCTTCCACCAAAAAGCACTCCAGTTAATGCCTTGTAAATAAGGTAAAGGAGCAATTCTTGTCAATTCATCCATGGAGGTTTTGTTCCAGATCCTTGTATGGATAGCACCAACTACAAATAATAGCAATAAATAGGGAATGAATAACAAAGGAACATGTGCAGCATTGAAGATAGATAGGGTGGCGCCTATTTGATAGCTACAGGCTGAGCCAAAGGCAAGCATTGAAACACAAGAGACTCGGGTACAACTACTGCAACTCCTGCTTTGCATAACGGCGACAACATTACAGCCAAAACCAGTGATCACCGGAAGCAAATCTCTTCCTGTTAATCCAATTTTACGAAGCCATGGATCTAAAGCATTGGTTAAATGTTCCTGTATGCCAATTTCTTCTGTAATGGTCGTGGTGATGCTTATCAATAGAACGACTGGAAATGCCCAGAGGAATGAGAACCAGCCTAAGGTAATGACGCCATAATCGCCCACCAATACATTAGATAAAAAGGAAGGTAGTTGCTCTAGCCATGTAGTGATCGGTGTCAACAGATAATGATCTGTAATCGGTTCTAACCAATTGGCAAATAAATAGGCTACAAATACCGGCAAGGCAAACATCACCAGAATAATAAGACAAGCTAACATTGGACCAACTACCCGCAAGCGAAATAATGGTATGACTTTGTTCACAGTATGGGACGGTGAAGGCAGGAAGTGAAGAATGCTTGAGGTAACGGCCCAACTTTTAGCATTCTCGATGCACGTGATCACTTTTTCTTGCTCTGCTTGATCCATCTTTCTAGCATTAACCCAAACAATGGGTACTTGTAATAATTCACGCACTCTTTTTTGCTCAGCTTTAGAGGGTGAATACTTATCCCTGTGTGTTGCGACGATAGCTACTTTTCTACCTTTCAATTTCAATTCATGTTGCAGTTGAGTTAAATCCTCTGACAGTTCCGGCGCTTTCACAACCAACAGCAGGGTATGTTCTCCCTCTAAATGATCTAAAGTCAGTTGCGTATTTTTGCTGTCCATATCGAATTGAAGCCCTGGCAAGTCTGTTAATTGCACATCACTGTCTAGTCTACAAGGAGCTGTTAAAGCTGCTATTGTTGATCCTTTAATATTTCTCGACAATGCTCGTTTTTCCCCTGTCAAATGACGAAACAAACCTGATTTCCCTACCGACTCACAACCTATTAGCACGACATCTACAGAATGTTCAGAATGGGATTGAAGGTTTTCTAGCATTGACATTTTTCTCCACACATTGAGAGATCATCAAGATAAAAATTTTCTCGTTTATACTCCTCTAAGATAGCTAAGTCTAAGCCTAGTTGATGACCAATCGTTTCTGCTATGATCGCAAATCTTTGGCGTAATTTATAAATATAGCAAAAAATATGCTCATCGTGGCGAAGTTCTGGTCCAGCTAGAAATAAACCTGCGGTCGCTACAGATTCATCCCTTTCAGTAACAAGAACCTCGTTGTGCTTACCACGCTGTACTAAATTTTCTATCTTCGACGTGCTGCCTAAGAAACCAGTAGCTAATATCGGTTTTTCTTGAGTAAAATAAACTTCTGCATTACTCGTGTAGACGTCATATCCTGAGGATACAGCTTCTATCCGTGTCACTGTTGTATTACCTACAATTTTTAATAAGTCGGAATCAAATAAATGACGGACACGATTATATGTGTAGGTTGACAAAGCAATACTTGGGTCACTATTATTGATCTCCCAAGTATTCGTCTTAGCTATTAATGTTGATCTCTTACCTAATTGGTTCAAATGAAATGCTGCATCCACACCACTTTCATAACCTCCGATGATAATAAAATCATCACCTTCTAGCTCTTTCCAAGATGAAATCAAGCTATTGTGTACACCCATTTTAGAACCAGGGAAGGCTTGTAAATTAGGATATTGGTATTGTCCTGCAGCCCAAACAACGTAGCGACTTTGGTAGTGTCCTCGTGTTGTATCGAGGGAAAAAATACCTTCCTGTTTATGGATTTGATTGACTTGTACACCTTCTTCTATAGGGAGTGTAAAATGATCTACCAGCACATCTAAGTATTCAGTGTACGCCTTGCCAGTAGGGTGCTCCATATCTAATGTATAAGCTGGTGAAGTTTTTGGAACAACGGCATTCAAATCAGTCTGACCAAATCCTTGGGCTGGAAAAGAAGGTGTTATGAACCTCATTTCCTCTGGCCAATGCCGAAAAGATGCTCCTACTTCTTCTTTTTCTAAAATGACATATGAGGTGCAATTCATTTGTTGTAATAAAGCGGCAACGCCAATTCCAGAAGGACCAGCCCCTACAATAACGACATCGTATAATTTATTCATTGAATATCGCCCCCCCTTAAATCGTAATCATTACGAATAAAGTCACAAAAAAATTAAGCAAGACAATATTGAAAACCTCTCTCTAATTCTTGATGATTGAGGTTTTTTCCAATAAACACCATCTCGCTTTGTGGTCTTTCATGACTCGTCCATTTAAACCCTTCTGAACCTGCAAATAACATATGCACACCTTGAAAAACAACCCTTTTTTCAAGATGCTTTATGTAGAGCACTCCTTTGTAACGATATAAATATTCTCCTTTAATTTGAACTAAATAAGCCAACCATTTATTTACTTTTACTAGATCAAGCGGACGATCATCTCGAAAAACAAATGATGTCACTTGATCATTATGATGGTGATGATGTGTTTTTACTAATAGATTGGCATCTATTTTTAACGCATTGTCCAGTTCAAAGGATTTTTTTCCCATCACATCTCGGCTATTTACATTTGCATATGTCGTATCAATCCGCTTGGCATCTGGATTCATACTCATAAGTCGTTGTTCTAACGCAAATTTTTCATCTGGCGTAACCAAATCCACTTTATTTAGGAGTAAAACATCTGCAAAAGCGATTTGTTGTCCAGGTTCTTCCTCTTGTAAATGTTGCCAAATATGCTTGGCATCAACCATTGTAATCACACTGTCTATTTCAAATGATGCGGCCATTTGTTCATCCATTAGAAAGGTTTGAATGACTGGAGCTGGATTAGCCATCCCGGTTGTCTCAATAACAATGCGATCGATCTCTTCTTCCTGTTGCACCATACGATTCAATATGTTAATTAAATCTCCTCGTACATTACAGCAAATACACCCACTGTTTATCTCAATGATTTCTTCGCTTGTTGAAATCACCAAGTGACTATCGATGGATGTATCACCAAATTCATTGATGATAACAGCAACTTTTTGCTCTGATATATCCTTTAGTAAATTATTGAGCAATGTTGTTTTGCCTGCACCCAAAAAACCAGTCAAAATTGTTACTGGAATGGCTGTTTGTTTTGACATCAGTCTTTGTCCCCCCCTTCCAACCATGTGCAAATTCCTTCTTTTTTGCATCAAAAAAAATTGGGATAACAGTTCAAGATGTCCTTATGACATAGCTCTTCAGAACAAAGACATCTTACCAACTCGCTTTTTTCACACCCGGTATTTGTCCTTTATGAGCATATTCTCTGAAAGCAATACGAGACATTTCAAATTTTCTCATATAACCACGGGGTCTACCTGTGATCTCACAACGGTTTTTTAAGCGAGTGGGTGAAGAATCTCGTGGTAACTTACTAAGCGCTACATAATCACCTTTTTCCTTCAATTCTTTTCTCAAACTAGCATATTGTTCAACTATTTTTTGACGCCTTTTTTCTTTGGCAATTTTAGACTTTTTAGCCATGTAACCTTACTCCCTTCGATTATAGAGATTCCCCTCTATATCTAAACAATTTTTAAATCGTAATTATTACGATTAAGTAATTATATGACATTATTTTAAAAATGTAAATAGTAATGATTAGGAACTTCGACTAAACCCGGCACATCCGTGTGCCAACGTCGAAGCTAGCACGTCCTGTGGTCCTGTGCGTGGTCGTAGAGATAATAAAATCCTTTTTATCTTTTACAACACGCTGTACACAATTAACAATTATATATTTTCTTTGCCTTCAACACCTTTGTCTAGAAGCCAAGCATCTGCAAGCATGCCGTCTTCTTCTTGATCAAGATAGTAAGAGCCGTTGCTATAACGGTCAGCAGCACGCAATAGGTTAGCCCTGATATCAACCTGTTTTCCTTTAACACTTTCTATGCGAATAACATCCCCTTCATCCACCAATAATGCCTTAATAATACGATGTGGCGCTGATTTTAACTCCCTTAGCATAATCAAGCCGCGGCGCGCCCGTGTAGACTTCTCTAATTCTTTATAAATTGCTAGCTTTTTCACGGCGCCTCTCTGTGTTGCAATAATAAGGTATGGGTTAACACCGACAGAAAAAGTATGAGCATCAACGACAACATCGTCATCCTTTAAATTAACACCTTTGACACCAGCAGCGCGCTGACCAACAATGCTAGCCTCACTTTCATCATACCACAGTCCATAGCCCTTATGGGTAATAAAAAGCACATTTGACATGCCATCTGTTAAGGCAACATTTACTAATTCATCCGCTTTTTTCAGCTTTAATGCAAGGAGTGGCTTTGAACGTCTTTGCGCAGCGTAATGCACTAGCTCCGTGCGTTTAATCTGACCGAGCTTTGTCATAAATGTCAAATACAGCGGCACATTAAAGTCCTTTATAGAGATAGCCTTGATCACCACGTCATCATTATCCAGTGGGACAAGCTGAGTGATTGGTTGTCCCATTTCCTTCCAGCGTTTATCAGGAATCTCATGAACTGGGACATAGAGATAATTGCCCTTTTGAGTAAAGACAAGCAAGGTATCAGTGGTGTTTACTTCCGCTTGCCAAAGCGGTCGGTCGCCAGCCTTCATCGCTGTTTCTTCGGATTTTGAAGCTGAAAATGAACGCAAGCTTGAACGCTTGATATAGCCTTCTTTTGTTAAAATAACAACGACATCTTCTGAAGGGATCAACACTTCTAAATCAATTTTAATCTCTTCAATCTTTTCTTCAATCTTTGTGCGGCGAACGTCCCCATAGCGCTCTTTGATCATTTTCAATTCATTTTTAATGACGTGAATAAGCTTTTTATCAGCACTTAAAATGGATTCAAGATGTGCAATGCTTTTTTCTAGTTCTTGTGCTTCTTTTTGTAAGGTTTGAATATCTGTATTTGTGAGTCGGTATAGCTGCAAGGTGACGATTGCTTCCGCTTGGGCGTCTGTAAATCCAAAGGATTTAGAAATGTTCTCTTTAGCGTCCTTCTTATCTTTTGACGAACGTATGGTGTCTATGACCTCATCCAAAATAGACACCGCATGGATGAGCCCTTCAACAATATGGTGACGATCCTTTGCTTTCTGCAGGTCATATTGTGAGCGCAGGGTAATGACTTCTTTCTGATGTGCGATATAAGCCATTAAAATAGATTTCAAATCTAAAAGCTTAGGCGTCTTATTCTCAATCGCCACTACGTTGAAATTGTACGTGATCTGTAGATCAGTGTTTTTATAAAAATAGTTTAACACACCTTCTGCGTCGCCATCCTTCTTAAGCTCGATAACAACACGCGTACCCGTTCGGTCCGTTTCATCGCGAACCTCAGCCACTCCTCCGACCTTTCTATCTAAGCGAAGCTCTTCCATTTTTTTGACAAGATTCGCTTTATTGACTTCATATGGAAGCTCGGTGATGACAATTTGTTCCCGTCCGACTTTTAACGTTTCTAACTCAGCCTTTCCTCGTAAAACCACTTTGCCTTTTCCAGTCTCATAAGCCTTCTTTAATCCTTCAACACCTTGCAAGATGCCCCCAGTAGGAAAATCGGGCCCTTTGATGTGCATCATTAAATCTTCAATCATACAATCGGGGTTTTCCATAGCAAATATGGTCGCATCAACAACTTCACTAAGGTTATGTGGGGGTATATCAGTAGCATAACCTGCCGAAATACCTGTCGAACCATTCACTAAAAGATTGGGAAATCTTGCAGGCAGAACGGTGGGTTCTTCCATCGTATCATCAAAGTTTGGAACAAGATCAACGGTTTCTTTATCAATATCTTTTAAAAGCTCAGAAGCAATGGCAGATAAACGTGCTTCCGTGTAGCGCATTGCAGCAGGAGGATCTCCATCTATACTTCCATTATTGCCATGCATCTCGATGAGAACGTTGCGTACCTTCCAATCCTGACTCATCCGTACCATGGCTTCATATACGGAACTATCTCCATGTGGATGATAGTTACCAATGACATTTCCAACGGTTTTTGCCGATTTTCTAAACGGTCGGTCATAGGTATTATGATCCTGAGCCATGGCATAGAGAATACGGCGCTGTACGGGTTTTAATCCGTCTCGGACATCAGGAAGGGCACGTTCTTGAATAATATATTTACTATAGATTCCGAAGCGATCTCCGATGACATCCTCTAACGGTAAGTCCAATAATTTTTCTGGTTTTGCCATGGATTAAATCGCTCCTTCAGTATCTGTTATCGATATATTTTCATTTTCTAGGATATTGGCATCCTCTTCCATACCAAAGGACACATGGGATTCGATCCATTTTCTACGCGGTTCTACCTTATCACCCATGAGCACAGCGACTCGACGCTCTGCCCGTGCGATATCTTCGATTTTCACTCTAATCAGCGTTCGCGTTTCTGGATTCATGGTTGTTTCCCATAGTTGATCAGCATTCATTTCTCCAAGACCCTTATATCGTTGAATGATATAGCCCTTGCCTATTTTTTTGATGGATTCACGCATTTCCACTTCATTCCAAGCGTATTCAATCACTTCATTTCTCCCACTGCCTTTGCTGACCTTGTATAAAGGAGGAAGAGCGATAAATACTTTTCCAGCCTCAATTAACGGACGCATATAGCGATAAAAAAAGGTTAACAGTAGCACTTGAATATGAGCGCCATCGGTATCAGCGTCGGTCATGATGACCACTTTATTATAATTGCCGTCCTCTACTGCAAAATCGGAGCCCACACCTGCGCCAATCGCATGGATAATTGTGTTAATCTCTTCGTTTTTCAGAATGTCTCCTAGCTTTGCTTTTTCCGTATTAATAACCTTACCTCGAAGCGGGAGAACCGCTTGGAATGTTCGATCGCGCCCTTGCTTTGCAGAACCTCCTGCGGAATCTCCCTCAACTAGGTACAGCTCGTTTCTCTGACTGTTTTTAGAGGATGCCGGAGTAAGTTTCCCACTTAACACCGTATCACGGCGTTTCCCTTTTTTGCCGCTGCGTGCTTCCTCACGTGCTTTACGTGCTGCTTCGCGCACCTGAGCGGCTTTTATTGCCTTTTTAATCAGCATGTCGCTCACTTTAGGATTTTCAGTAAGAAAATAAGTCAACTGCTCAGATACCACTGTATCAACGGCAGAGCGTGCTTCACTTGTACCCAATTTCCCCTTTGTTTGTCCTTCAAATTGCAATTTTTCTTCTGGAACACGCACAGATACTATACCTGTAAATCCCTCACGAATATCTGTACCATCAAGATTTTTATCTTTTTCCTTCAACAGCTCAGATTTCCGAGCGTAATCGTTAAAGGCTCGGGTCACAGCAGTCTTAAATCCTGATTCATGCGTTCCGCCGTCCTTCGTTCGAACATTATTCACAAAGGAAATGACATTTTCCGAATAACCGTCGTTGAATTGGAAGGCCACATCAACTTCAATGTCGTTATGCTCTCCTTCCAATGAAGCTACTGAATGCAGCGTATCTTTTTCCTCATTGAGATAATCTATAAACGCTTTAATGCCTGTTTCGTAGCAATAGGTCTCTTCCCTATTTGAACGTTTATCAATCAAGACAATTTTTAAACCTTTTAACAAAAAGGCAGCCTCACGAAGGCGCTCGCTTAATATATCAAAATGATAGTGTGTCGTATTAAAAATTGTTGGATCAGGTTTGAAATGAATCCTTGTCCCTGTTTGCTTTGTTGTCCCTATTTTTTCTAATGTGGTAACAGGATGTCCGCCGTTTTCAAAGCGTTGTTCAAATATTTCACCCGCACGCTTGATCGTTACGACAAGCCATTCGGATAATGCGTTAACAACTGAGGCGCCCACACCATGTAGACCTCCTGACGTTTTATACCCACCTGCATTGCCGAATTTTCCCCCTGCATGCAGAACTGTAAAAATAACCTCAGGAGTAGGTTTGCCTGTGCGGTGCATGCCTGTTGGCATCCCGCGTCCATGATCAACTACACTGATGCTCTCATCAGGATAAAGGGTAACAATGATTTCGTTTCCGTAACTAGCTAATGCTTCATCCACTGCGTTATCAACAATTTCATAAACTAAATGGTGAAGACCACGCGCATCAGTCGAACCAATATACATACCCGGACGTTTCCGCACTGCTTCTAATCCTTCAAGTACTTGTATTGTATCATCTGTATAAGCCGTTGTTGTTTTAGGCAAATGCTCAACCTCCCTCGCATAGCATATACTCTTCATATCAATAATATGGGAACTATTGTTCCTTGTAAAGGGTCATATTATTTCTATACATTAAAATCAAGACATTTACCCAAGCCTTGTTCTATAATGATCCCCCACGCATTCTAAGCTATGTAGCTGATACGTCATAGGTAGACCTTTCATCATATAATGGATGAATGTAAGTTGTAAATACCACGATATTTTGTATTTAAATAATCAATTAAATACTGGGCGTTTAATCCTTCTCCAGTGACATCCTTTACAATATCCATCGGCCTTTTTAAGGAGCCGTATTGATGAATATGTTCTGAAAGCCAGTGACGTATAGGCGTCATGTTTCCTTGCCGAAGCAAGTCATCGAAATCAGGAAGCTCCTTCAGCATGGCGTGCTTTAATTGTGCGGCGTAAACATAGCCAAGTGCATAGGAAGGAAAATAACCAAAATCCCCACCAGGCCAGTGAATATCCTGAAGTACTCCTTTACTATCACGCTCAGGGCGTATGCCTAAATAGCTCTCCATCTTATCGTTCCAAATGCCTGGCAAATCCTTGACCAGTAACTGATCATCAAATAATGCTTTTTCTATTTCATACCGGACAATGATATGTAAAGGATAGGTTAATTCATCCGCATGGATACGGATAAATGAAGGTTCGGACATATTTGTTGCACGATAAAATGTTTCAAGATCAATATGATCAAATGCCCTATTTGCTGCTTTTTGAAAGGAGGGATAATAATGTTCCCAAAACGAATGACTACGGGCAATAAAATTCTCAAAGAAGAGTGATTGTGATTCATGAATCCCCATTGAAGTTCCTTCACACAGAGGCGTTCCAATAAGCTTTCTTGAAATATTTTGTTCATAAAGGGCATGTCCACCTTCGTGAATCGTTCCAAATATAGCCTGTCTAAAATCATGTTCATCATAATGAGTGGTTACGCGTACATCATCTGGGTTAATAGAGGTTTGAAAAGGATGAGCGGTTTCATCTAAACGACCAGCCGAAAAATCATAGCCTATTTCCTTCAGCATCCATACGCTGAAATCACGCTGTTGTTGTTTTGAGAAATATGTATTGAGAAAAGAAGCATCCGGCTGTGCTGTAGCACCAATTTCCTGTACTAACGGCACAATATGATCTCGCAATTGTCCAAAAACCCTATCAAGTGTTTTGACAGTCACACCCGGTTCATACAAATCAAGCAAGGCATTATATTTATTTTTTTCATGTCCCCAATATTCTGCCATGCGCTTTTTAAAAGTAACAATCTTTTCTAAATAAGGTTGGAGCATTGAAAAATCATCGTTTTTCTTAGCCTCTTCCCAGACGTTTTCCGCCTTAGATTGTAAGATAATATAATCCTTATATTCATTTGCTGGAATATTAATATTTTGTTCATAGCGCTTTTTACACACTTCAACAGAACGCTTGGTTATTTCTGAAAGCTCTTTTTGCACACTTTCATCAGACAGCACATCAATGTAACCTTTTAATTCATCAGACAGCGTCATATTGAAGACCACTTCAGATAAAGAGCCAATCACTTCGGAACGCTGCTCAACGCCTTTTATGGGAGCACCTGTGCGCAAATCCCAACCAATTAAAGCGAGAGCTTCTTCATAATGCTGTATTTTATTGATATACTGAAAAAATTGTTTTTCGATAGCATGTGTAGATTGATTCATGTCCTATTCATCCTTCCATTCATCTTAACTAAGTGTAATGAATTCAGTATATGTAGTAAAGTCTTTATCGCTCTATCAGCTCTAATAATTAAAATTACGACAAAGAATTATTAAAACCCTGTTTAGTACCACAAATTCTTTCCAGCGTGTACTTAAGCTATCGTTTGATTTCGTTCAAATAGTAACCTGTTGGAGCTGGGTAAAACTCATGAACATGTATAACACCACTTGAAATTCAAGATGTGTACGATTATCTCGTCTCATTAATTGCTCTGTTGAGGTGATTTTTGCTGTGTTCAAATGACAAGCAATAGGCTGCTGGTATTGCCAAATCACTTCACGATGAATACTGCTTTCACCCAAGTCATCTTTAAATAAATGTTTGCTTTTATTTTTTTGTTGGGGCATTTTAGATGTGTCAAAGTATGTTACATGGCATGTATTTTTCCAAGGAATGCTGTATTTTCTACTATGAGCTCCATGTTCATTAGAATATATAATATCACCTTTTAAAATCCCGCTCAAATTGACGGTTGCAGCTTCCGCGTTCAAATGATGCGTTTCAATATGAGCCCGCCAATCCACGTCATCAACAGCATCAATGGTTTCATTGAATTCCAAATGGTCTTGGATAGCAATCTGAGTCTCTGCTTGCGCTATTTCAATTTGTATTCGCCCTGTTGAGTGATCTGAATCTAAAATGGCGTCTTCCAAAGTGGATTGGATCTCATGCTGTTGATCAGGATTGGGATGAAAAATCTTTGCTGTTTTCATATTTGGAAATTGTGGGAAATGACTGCCGTCCTTTATCAGCCGTCTAGCCTTATCACGCACCACCCATTCCCTCCTTTTGTGTTGCTTATGGTTATGTGTATGATAAAATGTTATAATTATCCTCTTTTATCGACTTCAATACATGAAAAAACGACCTCAGCAAATGGCTAAAGTCGTCATCACTTATTTGTAGGGTGTTGAAAGTGTGCTTAGCGGGTAATGGCTACCCTAGTTATTCGTCTGCGTCACATTTAGGATCGTGTCTGTTTTCAAGCCGAACTTGCTGATTTTGAAGAACTTTTAGCGAAAGTTCGATCACCAATTTTTCCTCTATTTTAGTAAAGGTGCCTTCTTCAAATGGAGCATCAATTTTGTGATCATCCGAGAACACATGACCCATTTTTCTATCGAGAAATTCGTCGGTTTCAATAAATTTACTGGATAGTAATTCAACAAATGGAAGCTCATTAAATACTTCAGCACTGATTTGATTAAATTCCGAAAAATCACCGGATAAGAGGTTGTCGTTTTTACCAAATCCTAGTGGAAGAGGCTCGCTGCTGAAAAAAGAGAATTCTTTGGAGTCTGGTAGAGCTTTAAACTCTGGCTTTCTTATAAATTCTAACTCTGTGACCACTTTAAATGGAATATCTACAGTGAAAGATTTAATGTCAGATTGAACACCATGATGGCTGCCATGTTTTGGTGCAGCGAATTGAATATTTTTACGAACAAAACCTTTGAGAAATAACTTATTCGTTGGCAGTAATAAGCGAGCTTGCACGAGCTTAAGATTTTTCTTGATCCTTTTGATTTCTAGTGCATGTTCGGGCAGCTCAATGGTAGAATCTAGATCCACTTGTACAGTTGTTTCTGCGAGTACTATGGGAACTTTAGCTATGCTTGGTCCAGGAGTAATTTGGGGTGTTAATGGGGTATTTGTCGCAACTGGTTGCACAGATGTCTTTGGTTTGGAAAATAATTGCGGTGATGGATGCTTACCTTGCTCAGAAGCTTCACGATCAGATTGTTGTTTGCGTTCGTCAGACATTGTTTTTTTATCCCCTTTCTCTTTAACAATTGAATTACACTACATAAGCTATGATAGCTGCTATGAAAAAGCTTGGACAAAACACTTGAATCAACAGCACATTTTACGTTCTAAACGCATTGTTAATCATGGACATGACTAACAATGGGAAAACTTGTTTATTCACTAATATTACGGAAGAATTGATCCATACTAATGCTATAAGACGGAGGTGAAAAAACATGCCGAAAAACATGAAGGATCTTGCACAACATAGTGTTAATGCTGCTAAAGCAAAGGCAAGTAATAGTGAAGAAAAACACTATGTAGAAGAATTAGCTTCTGAACTTGCCCATTCATCAGAAGTGACAAAATCCTCTGATAAAAAATAAATAATGAAAAAGACTGAAACAAAACGAACCTGAAAGAATCAAAAAAGATTCTGATTATGTCCTGCACCCCAAAAGTTAGAGTCACAATCTAACTTTTGGGGTGTTTATGTATGACTACATACAGTGAAGCGTGGAGACGGTATCCTTTTTAAGTTCACTATAGTAAAGGCAAATCCACATTCATTTTTTAGTTGAGCATTTGAATGTTCCCTCAAGCGACACACAAAATGTGCTAGCTTCGGTATTGGCACATCCTGTACATCGCATGAAACGATTAGTAAAAAAGCTGTAAATAAAATAGCACAGACCTGCAATATAACTGTCACATCGTCATGATAGACTTAAAGTCATCTCAAAAGAAAAGGGGTCATTTGTTTGAAAAAGCTCATTTTATCAATAAGCACAGCGCTTTGTTTAAGCATTGGGCTGTCAAGTGCTGCTCTTGCTAGCACGGATGTATACACCGTCAAAAGTGGCGATACACTTTGGGCCATTGCTCAAAATAACAATGCATCCGTTGATCAACTAAAAACAGCCAATCATTTAAATTCCGATATAATCTTTCCTAAACAGCAATTAAAGCTCACGTCACCCAAAACGGCTGCAACTACCAAGCCAACTGAATTCAAAGTCTCTGCTACTGCTTATACAGAAAATTGCCAAGGATGTAGCGGGCTAACGGCTACGGGCATCAATCTTAAAATGAACCCCCATTTAAAAGTGATTTCTGTTGATCCAAAGATTATTCCATTAGGGTCTAAGGTCTCTGTGGAAGGCTATGGAACAGCTGTTGCGGGAGATACCGGTGGTGCAATTAAAGGCAAGAAAATCGATGTTTTCATGCCTTCTCTAAAACAAGCTGAAAATTGGGGTAGGAAAACTGTTACAATCAAAATTATTAAATAGTACCGTAGCCAAGTGCCTCAATTGCACTTGGTTTTTTTCTACATATTTTGAATTTGAGGTATCTTCTTTTCATTCTACATAGTATCTTGTAAAATTAAATTTTGGAAAATATATTTGATATATTTTTAATCGTGGTTGACTGAATAGTCCATTTCACGTTATAATTTTCTGAAATTCGATTGACAACACTGTATTTGGAAGGAGATCATTGCTTTGGGACAACAAAATCAACTCAGCTTGTTAGATAAGCATTTATGTTTTTCAATATATGCATGTTCACGTGCCATTTTACGCTTATATCGCCCTTATCTAGATGAGCTTAACCTCACCTACCCACAATACCTCGTATTAGTTGTGTTGTGGGAGCATGAGGAAAGCACGGTAAAGCATTTAGGAGAATTGCTCGATCTTGATTCAGGGACCCTTACACCGATGTTAAAACGAATGGAATCTGCCGGTCTTCTCAATCGCACGCGTGTGAAGGAAGATGAACGCGTCGTGCTCATTCGTATTACCGATAAAGGAAAGGCATTACAGGAAAAGGCACTATGTATACCCGAGTCCCTTGTTCAATCAGCTAAAATGACTGACGAGGAATTGATGGCTTTAAATTCAACTATCAAAAAACTCACGAAACAGGTCAGTGCACAATGACTTCAATTGGGATGTATTGATGTTCAAAATGAAGAAAAAGAACGACTGATCCTTTGAACTCGAATGATACAAATCCTCTCCTTGTCATCTTATACTATGGCACAAGGGTTATGATGTTTCACGCATTCACCATATTGCTTTACTATTTTTGAAGTAAAAATAAGTGTAAGGTACTTTTTATTCAAAGGAGGAAGCAATGTTACTAAAAAAACTTTCTACGGGTAAGCATATTACGATTTCCTACTACACCGACGAAGATACTGTATGTACCATTAAAGGTTATGTCTACGCTATCAAACTTAACGGGCAAAATGTATCTATAAAAGATAAGGAAAGAACGTATACCATTGATTTATCACGTATCAAATGCATAGATTGATGGTATTTTTATATCTTATCTTTATATAGAATGGTTCGTTCTAGTCATCATTTTTAGGTGATGTGTCCTTTTGAAGGTTTTTTCTCACGCAGATGATGCGTGGTTTCCCAAATTCTTAACACCTTGCTGCTATTATTTAACTGATTTTTATAATTTTTTTAATAATAAGCGGTTACCTTTGGATGGTTTGCTACCATCCTCCAGCGTGTCTTATGACTTTAATTATTCTCCTAACTAATGCTATACTTACTATAGGCGCTATTATTGTATATAATAATCATGAAAGGAGTGGATTTAAGATGCAACAGGATCAATTGAATAAAATGAAGAATGGAAAAGGTTTTATAGCAGCCCTAGACCAGAGCGGGGGTAGTACCCCAAAGGCATTGAAGGGTTATGGTATCAATGAAGATGCCTACTCAAATGAGGATGAGATGTTTAATCTCGTCCACGAAATGCGGACAAGGATTATTACTTCTCCTTCCTTTAATTCCAATTATATTCTTGGAGCAATCCTCTTTGAACAAACGATGGATAGTAAAATTGAAGGCATGTACTCAGCTGATTATTTAACTGAGAAAAAAGGAATCATTCCCTTTTTAAAGGTGGATAAGGGTCTAGCAGAGATTTCCAATGGAGTGCAATTGATGAAGCCTATCCCTGGTTTAGATGAGTTGCTCAAACGCGCCAAAGAACGTCATATTTTCGGTACAAAAATGCGTTCAATTATAAAAGAAGCCAATTCTAGTAGCATTAAGGCTGTCGTTGAACAACAGTTCGAATTGGGAAAAAACATTATAGCTGCTGGACTTGTTCCTATCATCGAGCCTGAGGTTGATATTAACAGCAGGGATAAAGAAGCATCTGAAGCGATTCTAAAAGAGGAATTGCTCAGTCATCTGAATGCTTTATCCGAAACGGATAACGTTATGTTAAAATTAACAATCCCAACAGTTGCAAACACTTATAAAGAATTGACAGAACACCCACGTGTCGTTCGTGTCGTTGCTCTCTCAGGTGGCTATTCTCGTGATGAAGCGAATGAGAAATTGAAAAAAAATACAGGCGTCATTGCAAGCTTTTCAAGAGCATTGAGCCATGACCTTAATGTCAATCAATCTGCTGAAGAATTTGATAAAACGCTAGAAGAAGCTACAACGTCTATCTACGACGCTTCGGTGAATAAAAAATAAAAGGTAAAGTTGTACAAGCCAGAGCCAGCAACCGAGGTTGCTGGCTTATTGGTTTTATCTAAAATCCGGGGGAACACGTCGCGCTACTCCAGTTAAAATAGCTGTTTCAATAACCGCATCTCTCACTTTCGCCACGACATGTTCATTGAAAATACTTGGAATGATATACTGCTCATCCAGTTCTTTATCCGTTACGACAGAAGCAATAGCACGTGCAGCTGCCAGCTTCATCGGTTCATTGATAACACTTGCACGACAATCTAAAGTACCACGATAGATCCCAGGGAATACTAAGACATTATTAATTTGATTCGGATAGTCACTCCGACCAGTGGCGAAGACACGTACATGATTTAAAGCCTCTTCTGGAGATATTTCAGGATTTGGGTTCGCCATGGCAAATACGATAGGATTGGCACTCATTTTTTTGACATCTTCTCCTGTCAATAGACCTTCTCTAGATACCCCAATAAAGACGTCAGCATCTTGGATGACCTCTTTTAAACCTCCTGGCTGATTCTCAACTTGCTCTTGTTCAGCAAGCCATTGCCACATTGGATAAGGATATTCTCCACCATATATAATCGCCCCCTCGCAGTCTACAGGTACTAGTCTCTTAATACCTGCATTAAGGAGCATTTTACAAATAGCCACACCAGCCGCTCCAATACCGTTGACAACGACACGAATGTCTTCAATATTTTTTCCGACAACTTTTAATGCATTTAAAAGACCGGCAATGACTACCACCGCTGTACCATGCTGATCATCGTGGAAAACGGGAATGTCTAACTCTTTAGACAAGCGTTCTTCAATTTCAAAACACCGCGGTGAGCTAATGTCTTCTAGATTAATCCCTCCAAATATGGGAGAAATATTTTTGATCGTTTGAATGATTTCTTCTGTATCCTGGGTGTCTAAACAAATGGGAAAAGCGTCGATATCACCCAGTTGCTTAAATAACATTGCCTTTCCTTCCATAACGGGGGCAGAAGCTAGTGCTCCGATATTACCAAGCCCCAATACGGCACTGCCATCGCTGATTACCGCAACCGTATTTCTTTTAATGGTCAAGGAATATGCCTTTTGCTCATCCTCGTGAATGGCTGAGCAAACACGAGCAACCCCTGGGGTATAAACGCGAGATAAATCATCTCTATTTTTTATAGGAATTTTAGATTCAACCGATATTTTTCCACCTAGGTGAGAGAGAAATGTTCGATCAGATACATTGATGACTTTAATGCCATTCATTGCTTTCAGATTTTCAATGACTTTCTCTTCTTCATTATCTCCCGCTTCAATGGTGATGTCACGAACGGATGACTCTCCACTAGAAGAAATCACATCAATAGAGATGATATCACCACCTGATTGTGCAATTGCAGAAGCAACCTCACCAAATGATATGTGAGTGAGTTCCACCCTAGCTATTAAACTATTATACGCCATGATTTTTCTCTCCCTTTTTGTCACTTCTATAGACAATACTGCAGATTTGAGTTTAATAAAATAAAAGATGAATCCTGTTTAAAGAAGTTCTCTATCCTCCTTTTGCAATCCCTTTCAAAAACTATGAAAAATAAAGAAAAGGACTATTTTTTAAGCTCACTTCATTTTAACAGAATTATTGCGTGGCGTTTATTATTTTAAATTAAATTGTCTTTTTCATTTATACATAATCATTTATTTTTTTAAAATAGCCACACCCATCAAAAGCAGTTTCATTGCTTTTGATGGGTGTGGCTATGTGCTCCTCTGTTAAACATCCTTTCTTACTTTATGTAACCTGCTATTTTACTTAATGTTCAAAAACTACCCCCGTCATATTGCGCCAAGCTATAGTCTTTAATAATCGTTAACAGCTTATTTGCATAGGTGGGGTCTGTTGAATAACCACCGCTTTGAATACCGAAAGCATATTCCTCTAAACTTTGAGCCTGGCTCAAATAGACTTGGTATCTGGGCAACTGTAATACTTTAGCATGATCCACCATGCTTTGATAATAGGTATTGTATTTTTTAAATCCAGCATTAATTGTCACCGTTTCACCATTAACTACTTCATGTGTGTTGACATTAATGGTACCGGCTGAGCCGCTTCCTTTAACACCAAACAAGTTTTTCCCCTCAATAGCTAATGCAGAAAGCTGACCTCCGCTTTCTAATATAATTTGTGCAATGGTAATGGCAGCCGGAATACCTGTGCTACTTTCCAGTTGTTGTGCCGGCTCTACAAACTGCCTGATTTCCTTTGGAACATCAGCGTTTTGAAGCAATGTTTTCTCCCACTCTTTTAGCTCGACTCTGTGGGTAGCTTCTTGTTTTTTATAATAGGCTACGAGTTGTTCTTTAGATGAGATCACCGTTTGAATCTGATCTTTCTCTTCATCCAACTGTTGTAAATAAGCCTGCTCACTCGCCTTTTTATCATTAAGAGATGACTGTAGCTGTTTGAGATTTTGTAGATCTCCGTTCAATTGAATTAAAGTATTTTTAAGCTCATTTTGATCTTTTTCCAGCTTCTTTTTATCATTTGCCTGTTCATCTAATATGTCGTGATCATGCTTTTCAAGTTGACTTATAAAATAAACTCTACTGATGAGATCACCGAAGTCCTTAGAATCCACAAGAAGCTCTAAATACTTATGCGTGCCGTTGTGAATATACGTCGTACGCATTCTATTAGCGATATATTTTTTACGTTGATTCATTTTCTTTTGAAGAATTTCAACATTATTCTTTAATGTTTGAACCTTTTGTTCTGTGTTGTTGATGTCATTTTGTTTTGAATGAATTTTATCATTTTCATTTTCTATTTGCGAACCAACAACAGCAACCTTGTGAGCAGTATTCGATTGTTCATTCTTATTTTCATTTAAATCCCCTTGCTTTTTTTGCAGATCACCAAGTGTTTTTTGACGATTCTTTATATCCTGATTTATTTCGTTCTTTAAATCTTTTCCGTTTTTTGCTAAGGCAACAGGCATTCCCGTTAGAAAATTCAGCATAATAATAGCTAGACAACATCCTAATAATCGCTTCATTCCCACATACCTCCGATTATACACCACTGCCATGGTTTCCCCATTTAATCAAGGGATATGTTGTGAGGACTTATATGTTGTATGTATATGACATTTACGAATGGTGTATTCGTTTGTACCATAATTATAACAAGCAATAAGGTAGGAAGATTATTATAATTCTATTAAAATTACATTACTAAGCATATACTAAATATGACAAAACCTCATTTTTTGAAACCAAAATACAGCCTTCTTATATTAATCATAAAAAATATCCGACAAGCTATATTAAATAGCTCATCGGACATATCATCTAGTCATTTCATATATCGGTATTTCATCAAATCTTTTAAAACGGAGATATTCTGTGAAATTTGCTCTCCAACATTCGTTTCTCTTATCAATTTTCTTTCCAGCTCTTTATCGACCAATCGCTTCACAGAGAGAACATCCATGCCGTCTCTTAAAATCTCTTCTTTTGAACTAAATTTTTTATGTTCAACAAGTTGCATACCAAAAGAGTTAAATAATAATGTGTAGCCAGCCATTCCTGTAGTTGACTGATAGGCCTTTGAAAACCCACCATCTATGACCACCATCTTACCGTTAGCCTTCACAGGGTTTTCTCCCTCGATTTCTTTGACGGGTGTATGACCATTAATGATATGCCCATGATCAGGATCCAGATCAAATTCGCTTAAAATATGACGACATATGTCTTCGTCTTCACGCAAATAATAGTATGGATTTTTTCTCTCTTTATGCGTGGCTTTATCCTGGATAAAATATCTTTCAAAGGTCGTCATTTCTCGTTTGCCAAATAAAGAAGAATATTCACCCGTCCATAAGTACCAAATCATGTCTGTCGAAAGATCGTCTGTTTCTTCTAAGTGAGAAAAACCATAGCGTAAGTGCTGTTCAAAAAGATCGAGCAGTTCCCGACCAGCATAAGTTTTATCCTCAATCATCATCTTTTCCGTTTTTCCCGTTTCATCTAACGGGATACAGCCGTGTATCAATAGATTTCCATTATATTTCAAGTAAAGGCTACCCTTTTCCATAATAAAATTCATATGTCGTGCTAGCTTTTCTGAATGCTGAACAGAAAACAACAGCTTGTCCATCACTTTTGCTTCTTCTTCTAACAATTGATCAGGCTGGTCTGGATTCACTGTAACAAAACACGTGTTTTCTAATGGATATGTCTTCTCATGTAACGTGATGTCATTTTTTTCATAATTGACCTTTTCAAGCAACAGCCGTTCGTGCATATTAAAGTAAGGACGTCTCTTGACAATAGGACTTTCCAGCTTGAACTGAATCATGGCAATCGCTTGATGAATTTTAGTAATTTGTAGCTTTTCTTGATCGGATAGTTTGGAATCTGCCTGTAGGTGAGGTCGAAAGGCAGGGTTATCATCATAATACTTTTCTGCAAGACTGAGAAGCGGTCGGAGATTAATTCCATAAGCATCTTCAATAATACTCAAATTGTTATAACGCGCACAGATACGAATGATATTCGCAAGGCAAACCTTTGAGCCGGCATAAGCACCTAACCAAAGGACATCGTGGTTGCCCCATTGAATATCGATAGAGTGATAATCTATTAATGTATCCATAATTTTATCCGGTTCAGGCCCTCGATCATAAATATCGCCAACGACATGCAGGTGATCCACAACCAGCTGCTGAATGGTATAGGCGAGACCGATTATCAGCTTATCAGCTTGTCCGAAAGAAATAATATGCTCTAGGATGCTCGAATAATATTGCTTCTTATTAGTATATTCCTCTGTTTTATAAAGCAATTCCTCAATAATAAATTCAAACTGCTCAGGAAGCGCCTTCCGTAGTTTTGAACGTGTATATTTTGAAGAGGCATAAGGCATCAGCTGAATCATTCGATCAATGAATATTTTATACCATTTATTTAATGCCTTATTGTTAGAAAAACTGTTTTTAATCAATTTCAACTTATCTTCTGGATAATAGACTAATGTCGCAAATTCATTTATTTCCTGTTCTGTTAATTCTTCTTTAAAAATATCTCGTATTTTTTCTTTGACTTTCCCCGAACCGTTTCTCAATACATGCTGAAACGCTTGATACTCTCCATGCAAATCACTTACAAAATGCTCTGTACCCTTAGGAAGATTGAGAATGGCTTCAAGGTTAATAAGTTCTGTTACTACTTTTTCTGCACTATCATATTTTTGAGCCAATAAATCCAAAAATTTTGTGTCCAATTTTATGAATGCTCCTTCTATTGGTTTATATATTTTTGAAAAATTTATCAAATGTAGTTACAATAGTCTATTTCGGTAGCCTTCAAAATGGGTACGTCACAGATCATACATGATACTTAAGCCTTTCGCAATCAATTATTTCTATTCTCATCATTTACTTCAAAAATGCTTAGGATCATAAAATAAAAAGCCCCATGAATCGGGACCATGGTTGCTTCAGTGTTAATTCGTCTATAAGCCATGTTCTGTTCCACTGTACTTTAAAGGAACGAAGTAAAACTTCTTTCCCGTACAGATGGTGGTAATCATCTATCTACAGGATGGGATAACCCTGTCCCTCTTTCTGTTCATTTCCTTCCAGAGGGGTCCTCTACCAAATTTGAGTTTCTCGCTCGAGGGGTTTACCGCGTTCCACTCCTCCTGTTTCCAAAAGGACTCCGTCACTGTGGCACTTTTTAAAGAACTCACGCCATATCCACATAGACTTAGGCGCTTCTCTTGCCGTTAGCCTGGACAAAATGCCAAGCTACCCTAGCTTATTGTTTCGCTAGACACGAACACTACGATCATCTCAGATCGTGCGAGCATGGACTTTCCTCAACATTCCCGAAAGAATACTGCGATTACCCAACTAATATAACACTGTCACAAGACAAAATTATAGCAAAAAAAATTCATAAAAACAATGTTGGGTTTCAATTGATTGCGTATTGAATCACTCTTGAAGCCGACTGCCAAATACTTGCTTTTCCAAATTGGATATGCGTTTAAGCATATCATAATTTGTTTGCCCTTGCCCAGCCATTGGTCGACGTTGCTCGGATTTCTGCTGGGTAAGCTCTTGATTTAAACGCTGGTTCTCCTGTCGTAATTTTTGGATTTCGCGCTGAAAGAGCTCATAATCTTTAATAATCGTGTCCAGAAACTGGTCAACCTCATCGGGCGAATACCCACGAAGTGCTGTTTTAAAATCTTGTTCTAAAATATCTTTTGTTGTTAATTGGTTTAATTGATTGTCCAATGAACATTCACCTCAAGTCATTGACAGTATATATTCCATTCTTTCAGACGTTTTAAAAAAAGTCAATCGTTATTATGACAGATAGCCTAGGTACTTTCTGCGATGGTTGGCTAATTTCCTCTATAAGTTATCATGATGAGTGGTCTCTTCAATCTGATATAAAATCAACTAAAAATAGATAGCAAATGTGCTATACTGAAATAAAGTTTGAACTATTAGGAGGGATATTATGGATATCGCTACTCTATCAACAGGTTTAAGCCAAGCAAAATTACAGCAAAATATCAGCGTGTCTGTCACAAAAAAAGCTCTGGATGTCAATGAGAGTCAAGGAAATGCTTTAATTAACATGATGAATACCTCTCTTCCCCATCCTACTTCGGGCAGTCAGTTTGATGCCCGAATCTAACAGTGCGTCTGACCTTGGCTTCAGCTTTTTTGCTGATGTCAAGATGCTCTCATCTTCCGCAAGAGACTCCCATATTATCATCTTTTTTCACTTAAAATGCCTATAAAAACCCATTCCTTGCCCTTTTTCTGTTGAAGAAGCGGCGTGCGTTTGATCGCCATTGTTGTAAATGGGGACATCCTGCTTTAATGCCCGTTGCAATAGTACGTCAGGCTGTCAGATGCCTTGAGCAACGGGAACTTGTATGATAGGCTTACCATTAAAGCGTGCCATATCCACTTGCTTGTCTGCCACTACAATTATGGCAGTAGCCTGTGCGATGTCATCCTCCGTCAGCCGGTGCTTAACGCCTGTGGCGCCATTGTTGAAATCGATCTTCATTTCCTCAGCCTTTGTTTTTAAAGCATCTGCAGCCATATACGTGTGAGCAATCCCCGTTGGGCAAGCTGTTACGGCTAAAATCAAATCTGTACCCTCCACATGTTTTCTCACAGATTCTCCATCGTTTTCAGCTTGAAGAACAGCTTTTTCTTTTTCATCAACATGTAAACCTTTGTCATCTAAACGACCCGCTTCATCTAGTTTAGTCACTAATTCATCGATGACTTGGTCTTTAGATTGTGATACCAAATCAAGAATGACCGTATCATCTTTTAGAAGTTCTGTGATGTTCATTGTTCTCCCACCTTATACTGTCTTTATATGAACCTGTGTTATTAACTGCTCGATAAAAGGTATGGTGCAAAACCCTTCTGAATAAGCCGAGGCACTTCCCGTGGTGGCGCCATAGCGAAAGGCTTCGACACTCTCTCCTTGCTGCACATAAGAAGCAATAAAGCCTGCCACAACAGAATCGCCTGCACCGACTGAATTTTTCAACTTCCCCTCAGGGATATTGGCGTAGTAGACGTGATCGTTTTTAAAAAGTAGATTCCCTTTGTTACCCATTGAAACAATAACGTGTTCAGCTCCCTTATCAATCAGCTGCTTCCCATACGGGATCGCTTCCTGAGGGGTATGAACAGCAACGTCAAAAAGCTCTCCTAGCTCAATATGATTAGGTTTAATTAAGAACGGATGATAAGGAAGAACATCCTTTAATGCTTGCTTTGTCGCATCGACAACTACCTTGACATCTTTGCTCACGTAATCCTTGATGATATCTTTATACAGCGTATCCGGCAACGACTGCGGCAGGCTGCCAGAGCTACGTGAAACAAAAAAATCAATGAGTCATACATAGTGACAGTCTCCAATGCTTTTTATGCTATAATTCTAAGGGTGAAAAAAGATAGAGGGTGACGATTCTTGGCAATACATATCGTGCTATATCAGCCAGAAATTCCAGCAAATACGATCAACATCGCACTGACTTGCGTTGCGACCGCTACGGCTTTGCATTTAATTCGACCGCTTGGCTTTTCAACAGATGAAAAAATGATCAAACAAGCAGGTATCGATTACTGGCAGTATGTAAATGTCACTTATTATGAATCACTGCACGATTTTTTCTCAAAAAATAAGGGTAAGTTTTATTATATAGAGACGTTTGGGGAAAAAAGACATTCAGACTTTGATTTAAGCGATACCTTAGAGGACTATTATTTTATGTTTGGAAGCGAAACGACAGGCTTGCCGAAGGATTTACTAGCGAAAAATGAAGACCATTTTTTAAGAATACCGATGAGTAAAAATGTACGTTCACTGAACCTTTCAAATACAGCCGCAATATTGGTATATGAGGCCCTGAGCCAACAGGGATTCCCCCATTTGAAGTGAAGAAAACTTGCCGATATGAACTTAGAATAATTTAAGAAAAATAAAAAAATATGTAGAGTGTTAATAATTATTAACACTCTACATATAGCGCTTTCTTCATACTATCTAACTTTACGAATGTATTGTTTCACGTTCTTTAAAAGGAGTAATATGCATGTCATCAAGTTTACTCCATAGGCTTTCTAAAGCTTTATTCCTGTCCTTATAAAATTCACTGCCCCTTATTCTCCAAAAAATCCAGCCTACTCTCTCCAAGGTTCTCTGCCTTTCCCTATCCTCTTCCCATTGATCTATTCCATGCCAGCGGTCTCCATCACATTCAATGGCTAACCGATTCGACATTCCCTCAACAACAAGATCAATTCTATATTTACCTGCTTGTACTTGGGGTCGAACGGTATAGCCTCGAGCCAGCAACATGCGAAGAACATCGATTTCAAATTGGGAATCACATAAACTTTCTGCATCCTCTAATTCTTGGCTTATTCGCTTGGGATTTAAGACATATTCTAATAAACGAAAACGAAAATCCTTTGCACTTAAATCATCTAAGTCAACTGAATGATACAATCTCAGCTGATTTTGCGCACGGCTAACAGCAACATTAAATCTTTGCTGAGCATCTTTTCTAGTTAATGCCGTAAAACGCACATTATTAGCAATAACAAGACTTAAGCATATGACATCACGCTCGTCGCCTTGAAAATCATAGGCATCTCCACAAAGAATTTTCCGATTGACCATTTCTTCTTCCCCTATTTCATTTCGTAGCTTGTGTTCAATAAGCTGTGACTGGGCTTCCCCAAGAAGAGAAATAACACCAATGGTTCTATCCTTATAGCTGGCATCGTTGATCATTGTTTTAATATCATCAACAATTTTATCAGCTTCTACTTCATTGTAAGCTTTCGATCCTTCCAAACGATACCCTGGTACTCTAATAGGTAAGACTGCGGGCTCCAACCGTTCATTCTCGTTTGGTAATCGCAGTGGGACAATTTCCCCTCCATAGCTTAAATCATTGGAAAATTGAATAATTTCAGGCACACACCTAAAGTGTTCCTTTAACATTAGTTTTCCTGGAAAAACACGAGTGGCAATGTCATATAAAGACGTTTGGATATCCAAACTGTTAGCCTGAGGGACCCCATCTAGATAATAATCCATTAAATTATGAACCTTAGATTGGTCGACACCTACTCCTGCAGGACTTATTTGCTCGTCATCACCGACAATGACCACTTTTTCAGCACGTAGTAAGATTAAAAGAGAGTATAAATCACTTTGACTACTCTCATCCACAATAACCACGTCAAACCTTTCTTCGTTGACAGAAAAGTTTTCAATGACTCTATCTACAGGCATGATCCATACGGGAATAGCTCCACGACACTCATCCATTTCTGCTTTTGCTTCTCGTCTATATCGTTCAACATACTTAGAAGTCCCTTTACCTATTTTTTTAATCTTTTGTTTCCAGGCATACAACGCCCTCTTTTGTGGCTCAGTGATACGATCAATCTGTCTCTTCCATGTTCGAAAAGATACTAATTCTTCTACAATAGTGCGTTCTTTCTGATAGGCTTCTTCTATTTTCTTTTCAATAGATTCGGGCTTTAACTCATTTCGTTCATCTAGTAGTGTATTGAGTTGTTGCCATTCCCATGCCTCCCTCCATTCTCTTGGAAACTCTAGTTCTTTGCCCATTTGTTTATATAAATTATTGGCCCAAATAGGAGCAACGATAGCTAATTGATTTCTTAATTGCTCACACTCCATTTGCTTTTTTTGACAAATTCTGATCTCACCTAACTCAAACAATAGCTCCTTCCAGCTAACTGTATTCAGTGCGCCATAACATTCAACTAATGCATGAGAAATAGGGTGACAGCTTTCTTGTTTAAGATATGATTTTAATCTAGTTAATCCTGTATGATAGTCTTGTTCCCACTCATCATAATTTATAATGCTTAAGTTTAATTCGCATGCTTCTAGCAATGCTAGAATATCCGTTAATGAGCTCCAATTAAACGTGTCAGGTAAGTGAAGATTTGAAGTCAATCTACCCTTTAATTCATTGATAGCTGTATCAATGTTAGCTATCTGTGCAATGCTATTAAGTACATTTGAACAATCGATTAAATATCTTACATTATTCATATCTAGCTCAGGTCCTTCAACAGAAAGTAGCATATTATTCCATTTATGAGCAAGCTTACTTTTCTTTTCATTAATGCTAAATAACTGGTCTACAGTCTCAACATCCTCTAAGGTCTTCATCGGTCTATCATCTATTTTTACATTTTTGTAAAAAGATCTTGCTTTTCTACCCGTAGTCAGAAAAAACATTTTATTTAAATGCTTGCCCTTAGATAAATGGTTTTTAATCGTGTCTAATTGTTCTTTATCAACATGATTCACATTATTCGGGACATCTATCTTATACTCGTTTATCGATCTATTTAATGCGTTAAGATCATTAATAAGTTCAGTTGAAAAGGATACAAAATCCTTCCAATTCTCTTTAGCCTGAACATTTGTCAAATAATCCTTTAAAATTAATCTTAAATAAGGTTCTTCAAAAACAGCCTTTTCCTTTGTTATTTTATCTAAAGTGATCCTCATTTCGTCGATATCCAATTTATTCTTAGGCAATCGAAAAACATTTACTCGCTCTTCAGCCTGTTGCTTAGCTTGCTTTAATTGTTCGCCCTTCCTTACAAAATCTTCGAAATCGGTGAAGTCTAGTACATCTTCATTCTTTGGAAGTGTGAGGTCAATCAAATTTTGGTCACTGGCTTCAAGTTCTGATAATAATTTATAAAAACCAACTAATTCCTGATCCGTTAGAGGCGGATTTTGATCAACGGCGATTGAATCAGGTATCCAACCATTTTGCTCTCGTTCTTGTGAAAGCTTCTTTGAAAAATCTGTAGGTGACATCTTTTGATTTTTAAAGGTAAAGGGCTCATGCTGATTTTTTGCTAATTGTTTTAATAACAATTTTTGTTCTGCAATATGTTTTTTAGTATCGGTTAATTGTTCCTCTCGATCATGAATTTTTTTCTGCAAGTTTTCTGAATCCATAGAAGCCATATTATCAGATATAGATCTTATCGAATCCTCAATGTCTTGTAATGATTTTGTATCGCCACCCAACACAGATACACACAATGATCGAATCTCCTTTGGTACCTTATCCGACAGAACTCTAAGCGCTCTCTCTTTTTGACTCGTAACTAGTATACGTTTGCCATGAGCTAATAAATGAGAAATTAAATTAGCAATGGTATGACTTTTCCCAGTTCCTGGTGGACCTTGAACGGTGATGCCATAATTAGCAGCTAACCGTCGTGCTATTTCCTTTTGATCCTCATTTGCGGGCAATGGAAATAATAAATCTTCACCAACATCTTGCCAGGCAGGGTCTACAGACACTTCCCCTGATGTAATAGGACTGTTATTTTCAACATTAACAAGGGATTGAATCGTTTGAGGCGGGACATATTCACCATCAAATTTATTGATAATATCCTGTAAGTCGTCCTTTATAAGTTGACCTGATCGTTTCCTTAAAAAGAAAATAGCTTGATCTGTCATTATCGGATGTTTAGCCGTAGAGTGGTTAAATGCGAATTCTTCTACAAATTCCCCATCTGGATCAAGTATTTGTACAAATTCCTTATACAAAGGTGCAACGGTTTTTAACTTTCTTGGATCAAGTTCCGTGTCTTTCACATTTTTTTTCATTTCAGATATTAAATGAAAATTGCTTAAATCAAGGTCAGAAAGCATCTCCGTTTCCATGACTGTACCCTTTTGGGTCGGTTTAATTAAAGCGACTCCTTCTTTTGCATTGAATTCAAGCTCCATATAAGAAATGAATAAAGGGTGATGAATACTACTTTCATCCATTTTCCACGATAGGACGCCATGACCAAAGCAAAGATCAAGGGTGTCACCTTCTCGATCAAGCCTTTGAGCAAGCTCAAAAAAGTAAGAATAAAGATTTTGAACGGCTTTTTTATGTTGAACTCCTTCTGCCCACCGTGTCCATGATTCCATGTAGTCACTGGCCATTTCAACACGGTGAACATTATCAGTAAATGTTTCAACATCCTCTAAGAACTCATCATTTTTCAAATTTGTCCTCTGATGTTTGATTTCGTCTAAGAAAGCAGGCTCTACCTTTTCATCCTGGTAACCGCCTTCTTTAAACCACCCTTTAAGAATAGTTGGTGGTTGTGGAGCTCTAGGGATATCTTGTTTATGTATTTCAAGCCACGCTTCCTTACCATCACCTTCACCATATATAACACCCATCGCCAATAGGTAGGTCATCAATTTTTTTATAAAACTCATATTTTGTATAGTTCCTTATGGGGGGTGACGACAGGTTTTTAATTGCTAAAAGATATTCAAATATTTGTTGAGTGCTAGCCGGCATATATGTCTCTCCTTTGTAACAATAATCATAGTCCAAAATACTTATTTATCATATCATAATGGATAAAGGTATTTATAGAGATACAATTATAAATATAATGACTAACTATCTGTGGTTGTAAGAGGTATACAAAAAAACACCTTTTAATAAGTCTCCACAAATTATTATGTATATGAAAAAACCATTCAGAGAAGTTCTCTGAACAGCTTTTCCGTCTAATTTTCAACCTTTAAAAGTCGTAAAGCATTTAAAATGACCAAGATAGCAGCCCCTGTGTCACTCGCAACCGCCAACCATAGGGTGAGAAGATCGGGAAAAATTAAGACAAATGCTACTGCTTTGACAAGTAATGAGAACCAGATATTTTGCTTGATGATGGCAAGGGCTTTTTTGCTTAATTTTATCGTATAGGGCAATTTCTCAAGATTATCAGCCATTAAAACAATATCTGCGGTTTCCATTGCTGCATCTGTTCCTGCTCCACCCATAGCGATGCCTAAATCAGCTGTAGCAAGAGCAGGGGCATCGTTAATGCCATCACCCACCATGGCGACCTGATTACCTTCTGTTTGTAGTCTCTTAATAGCCTCTACCTTATCCTCTGGTAATAATTCAGCAAAATACCGATTAATATTAGCTTCCTTAGCAATCATGCTGGCGGTGCTTTTATTGTCTCCTGTTAACATCGCAACTTGGCTAATTCCAGCTTGTTTTAATTTTTCTAATGCCTTGATAGAGGTTGAACGTATGGCATCAGCAACAGAAAGGATACCTATAACCTCTTCCTGGGTACCGATGATCACAACGGTTTGTCCTTTATTTTGCATCTCTGCCACTAATAATTTTGCTTTGCCCAATGAGATTTTTTTTTCTTCAAAAAGTCTAGCATTACCAGCATAGTGCATAACACCATCAATTTTTGCCTGAACACCTTTACCCACTATATTTTTATAAAATGAAGCACTTTTTGGATTTATATTCTTATCTCTAGCATAATCCACAATAGTTTGTGCAATGGGATGAGTAGAATAAGCCTCTAAAGCTAAAGCGATGGATAAAAGCTCATCTTCAGACATGTTGAACGAAGTAACTCGGAACACCTTTGGTTTGCCTTGTGTCAATGTCCCTGTCTTGTCAAATGCGATTGCATTGATTGCACCTACTTTTTCTAAAAAAGCGCCACCTTTTATTAAAATACCATTTTTTGCGGCATTTCCAATCGCAGAAACAATCGAAACCGGTGTTGAAATGACTAGAGCACATGGACAAGCCACCACCAATAATTCCAGTCCTTTATAAAACCAACCTCCCCAAGCGCCCAAATCTAATAAAGGTGGAATCACCATAACAGCTAATGCCAAAACAAATACAGCAGGTGTATAGATACTGGAAAATTTATCGATAAACGCTTCGGTAGGAGCCTTTTGTTCTTGTGCTTTTTCTACCAAATGAATGATTTTAGAAATAGCCGTATCTTTAACCAATCGAGTCACTTTGATTTCAAGTGAACCATTTTCATTGATTGTTCCTGCATAAACGGTATCTCCAGCTTGTTTATCAACCGAAATTGATTCTCCCGTAATGGGTGATTGATTTAAGCTTGACTCCCCTTTAATGATTTCACCATCTAGTGGAATTTTTTCTCCTGGTTTTACAATGATCGTTTCTCCAACAGATAGTACCTCGACGGGCTTTTTCACCAGATTAGAATCCATTCTAACCCACGCCTTTAAAGGTGCTAAATTCATAAGACTGCGAATGGAATTTCGTGTTTTTTCAATCGAGATATTTTGTAGCGTCGTTCCTAGAGCAAATAACCAAACAACCGTTGCCCCTTCAAACCACTGACCTATGAGCACAGCTCCAATTGCTGCAGCTGACATCAGCACATTCATGTCTAAAGATCGGCTTTTAATAGCAAAATAAGCGCTTTTTACTGGCTTGTACCCACTCATAACTAGTGCTATTGCATACATGAGATTAGAAATAAGTGCAGAAATATCCAGAAAGGAACTCATAACCCCTAATGCAATGATCATTCCAGGAATAATAATCATTTTATAGCCTTCATTTTTCTTTTGTTCCTCATTAGACTTACTTTCTTTTGAGATCAAGGATGCTTTATAGCCAATTTTAGATAATTCCGAGACAATATTAATCACGCTATTTTCATGTGCTACGTTCATTTTGCTAGTTGAAAAATTCACACTGACATGCTGAACGTAAGGTAGATTAATTAAATGATTTTCAATACTTTTAGCACAACTTCCGCAGTCCATCCCATAGACACGATAGGTTAAGTTTCCATCGGTAACAGTTTCACTGTTGATTATATTTGAATCGATTTCCTGTACCGTCTCCGCTACCTCGCTACTACAACATGTCATTTCTTTTGAATTAACGTCGTTGTTCAAATGAGAGCAACTTGTTTTTTTCTTCTCTTGAAAGTGTTCATTTCTTCTAACGTTACAGCGTTGATCTATCATTTCATACACCTCCTAAATGATGTGGTAATGACAGCTTTCAACATCGTTTTGTACTTCATCTAGTACAACATCAAACATCGTTAATAAATCTCGAACATGCTGGTTGCTTAAGCTATAAAAAATATATTTTCCTTCCTGTCTGCCTACAATTAATCCACAACCCTTCAAACAAGCCAAATGCTGAGAAATATTTGATTGGTTGCCATTTAAATGACTGACAATGTGTGAGACAGTTTTTTCTTCTTCTTTAATACATTCCAAAATTTGAATGCGTATTTTATGAGCAAAACCTTGTAAAAATTTAACCTTTAAATCCATGTCAGCCGTCAACATATATATCCTCCAATCATATTAGTAATAACTAATATATTATGATGCTATCATATTAGCAATAATTAATATGTTTGTCAAAAAAGTATACACATGCCTCTTTTTTTAATACATAAAAATAGCCGACATAGCGTTTTTTTAATGCATGCAATCCAGTTTTTTATCTGACTGTTACTACGCCCTTGCTTAGTTAACAGCACTTGATCAACTTCAGTCCCACACATCCGATCTCTTTTCCATGAATAATCTCGAAAATCTAGGAAAATTTAAGGTTGTTAGCCAACAGGTGACAGACTTTTTTAGCGTGATGAGAGGAGATGACCTTATATTTATGAAGCTAAGTCGCTTATTGACAAGGACTTTTCTTATCTTTCTTATGCTATTAGTGCTATCAGGATGCAGAGGAAAATTTATTGTTTTAGATCCGAAAGGTCCTGTTGGAGAGGAAGAAAAACACCTTATTCTACTCACAACCCTGCTTATTGCTATTATTGTTATTCCCGTGATCGCCTTGTTGATCTATATTGTCTATCGTTACCGTGATACACCTCGTAATACAGCTCGTTATCGCCCAAAATGGGGAGATAATAAATACCTTGAAATCATTTGGTGGGGAATTCCCATCCTCATTACCATGTTTATGGCCTATTTTACTGCTCTAACGATATTCTCTTTGGTCAAACCACCTACCACAGAAGTAAAACCGATCACCATTCAAGTGACATCGCTTAATTGGAAATGGTTGTTTCAATATCCTGAACAACATATTTCCACGGTCAATTATGTTAATATCCCGGCGGGCAAACCCGTGCAATTTATCCTAACATCCGATGCCCCGATGAATTCCTTCTGGGTGCCTCAGCTAGGTGGACAGGAATATACAATGCCTGGTATGGCAATGCGACTGTGGTTGCAAGCTAATGAAACAGGTAAGTATTTTGGAACAGGTGCTAATTTTACAGGAGAAGGCTTTGCTCATATGCGGTTTGATGTCATTGCCAAAACAGAAGCCGATTTCAATCGATGGGTTAATAACGTTAAAACGACAGCTAAACCGATGGACATGGCTATCTATAACAAACTTAAGACACCGGGCGTAACAACTCAGCAAACGTATTCCTCATATCCTGCACGTATTTTTGAGAGGACGCTTAAGAAAAATGGCGGTCACTATCTTGAACGCGTGCCTGAAGACAACTCGTTTGACTCCACCGAAACAGAAAAAACGAAATAGTAGTGAAAGAATGGAGATGCGCAATGGAACCTAAGTTTAAAATAAGTCACTTTTTCATACACGGAGACCCGTTCATTTTAGGTGCTGATGTCTCTATTGGCATTGCAACCTTTATGGCCATCTTCGTGTTAACCTACTTCAAAAAGTGGACATGGCTATGGCGTGAATGGCTTACAACTGTTGACCATAAAAAAATTGGCATTATGTATATGATTGTCGCTTTGGTTATGCTTTTTCGTGGAGGTGTCGATGCCCTCTTGATGCGAACACAATTGGCATTGCCAAATATGAAGGTATTGCAACCAGAACATTATAACGAAATCTTTACAACGCATGGAACCATTATGATTCTTTTTATGGCGATGCCCTTCGTCTTTGCGATGATGAATAATGTGATTCCATTACAAATTGGCGCACGTGATGTTGCCTATCCTTTTTTAAATGCTGTAAGCTTTTGGCTTTTTTTCTTTGGTGCCATATTGTTAAATGTATCATTTGTCATTGGTGGTTCTCCAAATGCGGGATGGGTTGGTTATCCCCCCTTGTCTGAGCTACAGTTTAATTCAGGGCCTGGTGAAAATTTCTATGTCCTTGCCATACAAATATCAGGAATTGGCAGTCTAGCTACGGGCATTAATTTTCTCATCACCATTCTTAAACTGCGAGCGAAAGGCATGCGTTTAATGGATATGCCACTGTTTACTTGGTCCATTTTAGCCACATCTATTTTGATTGTTGTAGCGTTTCCTGTGATCACTGTGACCATGCTACTGTTATTTTTGGATCGTTTTGCTGGAGCGCATTTTTTCACCATGACTCATGGTGGAGACCCTATGATGTATGTTAATTTATTTTGGATTTGGGGGCATCCAGAAGTTTATATTCTCATTTTACCTGCCTTTGGCATTTTTTCTGAAATCACCAGTGTTTTTTCTAAAAAGGTTATTTTTGGTTATACCTCAATGGTTGTTTCCATGATGCTTATCAGCTTCTATGCTTACTTCACATGGGTACACCATTTTTTTACAATGGGTGCAGGTGCAGGTGTCAACACATTTTTTGCCGTTTCCACAATGATCATTGCGATTCCAACTGGTGTTAAGATCTTTAATTGGTTATTAACCATGTATCAAGGACGCATTCGTTTAACCGAACCGATGCTGTGGACAATCGCTTTTATCCCCTGCTTTGCCATTGGCGGTGCCACAGGTGTCATGCTCTCCATTGCTCCTGCAGATTATCAGTACCATAACAGCTATTTCCTCATTGCTCACTACCACCAAGTGTTTATTGGCGGCACGGTGTTTGGCATGTTTGCAGGACTGACCTATTGGTGGCCGAAGATGTTTGGATATAAGTTAAACGAGACGCTTGGAAGATGGGCATTTTGGCTGTGGAACATTGGTTTCTACGTCTGTTTTATGCCACAATACGCCTTGGGTTTTATGGGCATGACTCGACGTATCTATACATATAGCTGGGATATGGGTTGGGCACCTTTAAACTTTGTTTCTTCCATCGGTGCGGTCATCATGGGTGTCGCCTTTCTCTTTCAAGTTTGGGAAATTGTTTACAGTATTAAATACGGCGAGCGAGATACGACAGGAGATCCATGGGACGGTCATACTTTAGAGTGGTCCATTCCTTCCCCAGCTCCAAAATATAATTTTGCTATCCTTCCAAAAGTGCATGGGCGTGACACATGGTGGAAAGCTAAGGAGGCTAAAGAACGTGGAGATGAGGAAGAAAAGCCGCAAGAGCTAGAGCCCATTCATTATCCGAAAAATTCGGGCATTCCAATTATCTTATCTGCCTTTTTCTTTATCACAGGCTTCGGCTTGACTTTTGAGTGGATATGGCTAGGTGTCATAGGTCTTCTCGGTGTGGCTACGTGTCTCATCGTGCGCTCTTTTCAATATGATACAGACTACTCCATTTCAATAAATGAAATTAAAGAAACCGAAATTGCTTTAAGGGGTGACGTGTAATTGACAAACAGCATATCCCATCCTACAGAGCCTCGTGGAGCACATGAAACGCATGAATCAATAAAAATTGATGGATTTTGGCTATTCCTAGTTTCCGATGTTCTCTTATTTGGAGCACTTTTTGCCACCTTCATCGTCTTGCACACACATTATGCAGGGGGCCCAACGGGTAAAGATATATTTGACGTTCAAGTGTTCACGAGTGAAACCTTCATTTTGCTAACGAGTAGCTTTACGAGTGGTCTTGCAACATTGGAAATGACTAAAGGTCATGTTAAAGGCTTGGTTACATGGCTCATCATCACAGCTTTTCTCGGATTTACCTTTATTGGATTCGAAATTTATGAATTTTCAACACTGGTCAATGAAGGGTATACAATGAGCACAAGTGCCTTTTTATCAGCTTTTTTCACTCTTGTAGGTACCCATGGTAGTCACGTTTCTCTCGGCTTGATTTGGATGATTGGTCTCATCATTCAAGTCGCAAGGCGCGGCTTCACTCCTATTACTAAGCGCAAGCTGTCTATTATTAGCCTTTATTGGCATTTTCTTGACGCCGTTTGGATTTTTATTTTTACAGTGGTATATCTCATAGGAGTGATATAAATGAAGGCAACTGAAAACAGCCAACCATCGCATGGCTCTGCAAAATCATACATTATCGGCTATGTTTTATCCATTCTACTGACCATTCTACCGCTATGGCTTGTCATCCATCATGTGCTAAGTCGCACATCGCTTATTGTGGCCATCATGGTCATGGCTGCATTGCAATTTTTAATACAGCTTCTCTTCTTCATGCATATTAGAGAAAGCGAAAAGCCTCGCTATAACGTCTTTGCCATCATCTTAGGGATCATGTTCGTCATTACGATTATCGGAGGATCAGCTTGGATCATGACCTTTAATTCACAAGTTCAGTAAATCATAAGGAGGCGATAGCATGTGGATATTTATTGGTATACTTTTAGCATTCATTGTGTGGGAAATGTTTAAATTATCGATTATATCTCTATACATTATTCTCTTCGCTGGGATTATTGTAGGTACCCTGCCCTATTTCATCAAAAGAAAACGCTATACGAGAAAATAGCTCATGTTTAAGGAAAAAGGAGGTCAATAGCTATTCATATGATTTACTACATCATTTTACTCAGTACACTCTTACTAATCGTCTCCGTTTCATCGTTTATTTGGTATAGAATCTATAAACGTAAACGCTGGGGTGTCAAGTAAGGATATAAAAATATAGGAACAAGAACCATTTAAATAGACCTGATCAATCAGATAAGGAGGAGCATGTTTTGGATTTTTTACATGATGTCACTTGGATACTTTATGTCGTCCTACCACTCATCCTCTTGATACTCTTATTTTTTCTTGTTTATAAGCGAAAGCGTAATTGAATGAAGGTACTCTTAGCTTCTACTCATGCATCACATTTTTTGACAGTCAACTAAAAATACGGTAAACTAATAAATGGCGAACAATTTTTTTATTTTTAAAAATAATTATTCGTATTTAGAGGTGTGAACCATGAGAGATATATTTGATTACGAAGATATTCAATTAATTCCTGAAAAATGTGTGGTTAATAGCCGTTTGGAATGTGATCCATCTACTCGATTTGGTGGTCGCCGTTTTAAACTTCCAATAGTCCCAGCGAATATGCAGACCATTATCGATGAACAGATTGCCGTTGATTTATCAGAAAGCGGTTACTTTTATATCATGCACCGCTTCCAACCTGAAAAACGCCAAGCTTTTATTAAGGATATGCAGGCACGCGGGCTCATTGCCTCCATCAGTGTGGGGGTAAAAAATGAAGAATATGCATTTATTGAACAACTGTCGAAAGCGGGACTTGAGCCAGAATATATCACCATTGATATAGCGCACGGTCACTCCAATGCGGTGATCGACATGATCCGCTATATTAAAGCGCTTCTCCCTAATAGCTTTGTGATTGCTGGTAATGTCGGAACGCCGGAAGCGGTAAGAGAACTAGAAAACGCAGGTGCTGATGCCACCAAAGTTGGGATCGGTCCGGGTAAGGTTTGCATTACTAAAATCAAAACAGGCTTTGGCACGGGTGGCTGGCAGTTAGCAGCCCTGCATTGGTGCGCTCAAGCGGCAAGCAAGCCGATCATTGCAGATGGTGGTATTCGCACACATGGCGACATTGCTAAATCGATTCGTTTTGGCGCATCAATGATCATGATTGGTTCTCTCTTTGCTGGTCATGAAGAATCGCCAGGACACACCGTTGAAAAAGATGGTAAGCTGTACAAAGAATATTTTGGTTCGGCTTCAGAATTTCAAAAAGGTGAAAAGAAAAATATTGAAGGCAAGAAAATATTTGTTGAACACAAAGGTGCTTTGAAAGACACCCTTATTGAAATGGAACAAGATCTACAATCCTCCATCTCATACGCGGGTGGGAAAAATCTAGAGGCTATTCGCACTGTCGATTATGTTGTCGTGAAAAATGCCAGTTTTAATGGAGATAACGTTGAGTGATGAGTCATAGTGAATAACCATGCGAAACACCACACCCTTCCTATCTTTCAATAGTAGAACTACTATAAGATTTTTGACTGTGCAGACATGCCCATCATTTTTTTCTAAAAATATCTTCTATAATATTCCTTTTTATTTGTTCAATGCCAAAGTATGACACATGATTGGCTTCAGCCTCACTAGAAAGAGTTTGTGCTCTCTAATGAGGCTGAAGGTCCTATCTATCATTTATATGGTAGATAGATCATATTCGAATTTTCCATTAAGTAACAAGCCGCTTTTTCATCCTATCATTAGCGAAGAAGATTTGTTTTTGCTAATTCAACTAGTTTACTGCCATCGCCATTGAGTACGGCCTTTAACATCCAAAGCGTAAACCCATGTGCCTGTTCAAAATTTATTTTCGGAGGTAGTGAAAGTTCCTGACGATTCACAAGCACATCTAATAAAACAGGTCCATCCTCCTCTAAAGCTCCCTTAATAGAGGACTCAAGATCACCAGGATCTTCCACACGAATCCCTCTTATGCCCATCGATTCAGCAACGGTCGCAAAATTGGGATTTTTTAAGTCTGTCCCTGTTTCCAAATACCCTGCCGCCTTCATTTCAAGCTCAACAAAACTTAAAGCGCTATTGTTATAAACAATGATCTTTACTGGTAGCTGATACTGGTATATCGTTAATAAATCTCCCATTAACATCGCCAGCCCACCATCCCCAGAAAGAGCAATCACCTGTCGATCTGGCGAAGCACATATAGCGCCAATAGCTTGCGGCATCGCACTAGCCATTGTTCCATGATTGAACGATCCAAGGAGTTTTCTTTTTCCATTCATTTTTAAATAACGCGCTGCCCACAGTGTTGGCGTACCGACGTCACAAGTAAAGACCGCATCCTTATCAGCAAAATCACTAACCAACTTTGTCAGGTATTGCGGATGAATCAGTTTACTCCCAGATTTTCCAGTTGCCATATGATCTAGGCTCTTACGAACGCGTTGATAATGTCTCACATAATTATTGAGATGACTGTCATCATGAGTGGTCGTTAAACGAGGGAGCAATGACTCGATTGTCTCTTTTATATCGCCACAAAGCCCTAGCGATAGAGAAGCACGTCTCCCAAGATGCTCAGCTCTTATATCAATTTGAAGAATATCAGCTTTCTTGGGAAAGAATTGTCGGTATGGAAAATCAGTGCCAAGCATGAGTAAAACATCACAATCCATCATAGCGTGATACCCCGAAGAATAACCGATCAATCCTGTTAAACCAACAGAATAGGGATTATCGTACTCCAGATATTCCTTTCCTCTTAAAGCCACGACCATAGGTGATTTGAGCTGATCACATAGCTCCATGAGCTGGTCATGAGCACCTTGACATCCAGCACCACATAATAGAGTTATTTTTTTACCTTGATTTAAATAGTTTGCAAGCTCTTTTAGTTCGTCTTCTGAAGGACGAATGACCGGCTGAGTAGTATGTATAATAGACCTTGGAACCGTCTCATCATCTGGGAGTGCTGCAACATCTCCCGGTAGAACAAGAACAGCAACACCCTTTTTTGATATAGCATGCTGCATAGCGATTGCTGCCATTCGTGGCATTTGTTCTGGTCGGGTCACCACCTCACTAAAATAACTGCATTCTCTAAACAATTCTTCAGGTCGAGTTTGTTGAAAATATTCCCCGCCAAATTCATTGCTCGGAATATGTGCCGCAATAGCTAAAACAGGGATACGGCTGCGGTGACAATCGTATAATCCATTAATAAGATGCAAATTTCCTGGCCCACTGCTCCCTGCACAGACAGCAATGCTATCGCTCAACAGGGACTCGGAACCAGCAGCAAAAGCTGCAACCTCTTCATGTCGTACCCCTACCCACTCGATTTTTCCCGATCGTCGAATAGCATCCAGCACTGCATTCAATGAGTCACCAACAATCCCATAAATACGCTTAACCCCCGCTTGGAGTAACGAATCAATAAGTAAATCTGCCATATTTTGTGCCATGTCTACCTCCTGATTATTTTAAGACTTTTTCTATAAACTGATTATATTACTAAATGAGAGCGTTGTGGAATAGAATTCCCCCTTTTTTGTAAACTATCCATTTTGAATAGTATCCTAGCATAACAAAACAATCGTACGCCGATTTTTGTCCCCCTCCTTTGTGTACCTGCGACACACAGGATGTGCTAGCTTCGGCGTCGGTACATGGACGTGCCGTATTTAGCCGAAGTTCCTTTTAATTTATCCATGAAAATGTTGACATAACCCCTTATTTGTGATATTTAAAATAGGTGTTGGCACTCCACTGCATAGAGTGCCAAATTATTTTGAGTGTCTGAATACTATTTTTGAATACTTTCAAGGGGGAGCAATGACTATGGCAAAAAAAGAGTTCCAAGCAGAGTCTAAGCGTTTGCTAGAAATGATGATTCACTCCATTTATTCACAAAAGGATATTTTTTTACGTGAGCTGATCTCAAATTCAAGTGATGCCATTGACAAGATTTATTACAGAGCTTTAACCGACGATTCGTTAACATTTAATCAAGATAACTATTACATAAAGATCGAGGCAGACAAGGAAAATCGCCAATTAAAAGTGATGGACACTGGCATTGGCATGACCAAGGAGGAGTTGGAAAGCAATCTCGGTGTCATTGCCAAAAGTGGCTCCTTAGCTTTCAAGAAAGAAAATGAAATGAAGGACGGTCAAGAAATCATCGGCCAATTTGGTGTTGGTTTTTATTCTTCCTTTATGATTGCTGACCACGTCACTGTCATAACAAAAGCATTGAAAAGTGATGAAGCTTATAAATGGGAATCCCAAGGTGCTGATGGCTATACCGTAGAGGTATGTGAAAAAGATGAAGTCGGCACGGAGATAGTATTAAAGATCAAAGAAAACACAGAAGATGAATCTTATGATGACTATTTAGAAGAGTCACATCTCAAAAGCATCATTAAAAAATACTCAGATTTCATCCGCTACCCTATTAAGATGGAGGTCACCGAGCATAAGCCAAAGTCTGATGATAGTCAAGAGTTGGAAGAAGTCAAAGAAGTGCAAATTATCAATAGCATGGTGCCAATTTGGCGAAAAAATAAATCAGAACTAACGGATGAGGACTATGCTCATTTTTATAACGAAAAACATTTTGGCTTTGATCAGCCGCTTAAGCATATCCATATCAGTGTTGATGGTGCGGTTCGCTACCAATCCATTCTCTATATCCCTGAACAAGTCCCTTTTGACTATTATTCCAAGGATTTCGCCAAAGGATTAGAGCTCTATTCCAACGGTGTCTTAATCATGGAGAAATGCGCTGATCTACTTCCCGATTATTTTAGTTTTGCTAAGGGAATTGTTGATTCTGAAGATCTCTCACTTAATATCTCTCGTGAAATATTACAACAGGATCGTCAGCTTAAACTCATTGCCAAAAATATAAAAAATAAAATTAAAAAAGAACTTCAGAGCTTATTAACAGAGGATCGTGATAAATACGAAACCTTTTATGCGTCCTTTGGCAAACAGATTAAATTTGGTGTTTATAATAACTTTGGAGCCGATAAAGAGGACCTCCAGGATCTCCTGATGTTCTATTCCTCAAAAGAAAAAAAACAAGTGACACTCAATGAGTATATCTCCAGAATGTCTGAGGAGCAAAAATATATTTACTATGCAACTGGCGATAGTTACGAACGAATTGAGAAATTGCCACAAACGGAGGGTGTCCTAGAAAAAGGCTATGAAATCCTCTATTTCAGCGATGAAGTCGATGAATTTGCCATCAAAATGCTTATGAACTATAAGGACAAAGAATTTAAGTCCGTTTCAAGCGGTGATCTTGGCATTGAAGAGGAGGACGGAGAAGCATTTAATTCTGAGCAAGAGGAAAATAAAGAGCTCTTTGACTATATGAAAAACAAATTAGACGGTAAAGTGACTGATGTAAAGCTATCTAAGCGTCTTAAAACGCATCCTGTTTGTTTATCGGCAGAAGGTGACGTCTCTATTGAAATGGAAAAAGTCCTCAACGCCATGCCTGACAACCAAAATATAAAGGCAAATAAGATTTTAGAAATCAACCCTCATCATGACGTGTTCCAGTCACTTAAAATCTCGTTTGAAAAAGATAAAGAAAAGCTGGATTTATACACCAATCTTTTATATAATCAAGCATTAATCATCGAAGGCTTGCCTATCAATGATCCTGTGGAATTTACCAATGATATTTGCAAAGTAATGGTTTAATCAATACTGTAAAATTGAACTAAAATAAAAAAGATGAATAATGCTGCTAAAAGATAACAACAAATTAATTGTATTTGGCAAATAACACAAGGTACCATTAGAATACGAAATTGCTGACGAAGTCAACTGCACACCCATTTTTAGATATGTGTAACAATGGGTGTGCAGTTTTTATATGGTTAAATTTACATTGGCAGATACGCCCGCAACAATGCTAAAATGAATACTATACACTTGCTAAAAGACTACCTTCAGGTTCTCATTTTTTATTTTTATCCTCTCTGCCTTGCTAAAAGGAAGTTTCCCAAAATATAAATTTTTACATATTTCATTTATATTAAATCCTGCAGGATATACTGGTTATAAAAGGGGTGAATACTATGAAAAAACAGTTATCATTTAAAGATCTTGTCAATAAAAACAAAGGAGAGATCGTCAAAGACCGTCAACTTCTAGAGAAAATTGAAGAAAAAATTGATAATAAACATTATAAAAAGATGATCAAATATATATCTAGCAACAATTAAACTGTTGGCATGTGGCACGTTACCTTATATATAATTTTCGAAAATTGGATATAATTTGTATTCGAACTGTTTCCTTGTCATAGATGCCTGTTCATTATAAAATAAAAATGAGTACAACATGTGTTTGAGTTTGTATTCATTTAAATCAACTAAAAAGATAGATTGTTCACCATTTGAGCTTAAAACTCTAGCGGGAATAATAACTTGAGGAGGTTATTTATGAAAGTAGCAAAAGGGGTAGAAATGTTAGAACTATCAATGAATATGGGAGGTCAGTCAATGGACATCCATCCCGTTGTTATCTGGGATGACACTGATGTTATTCTTATAGATACCGGCATGCCCGGTCACCTAGACGCCATTCGTGAAGAGATGACTCAGGCTGGTGTCCCCTTTGAAAAGCTAAATAAAACCATTTTGACACATCAAGATATCGACCACATAGGTAGCTTGCCTGCCCTACTAAAACAGAGCTCTCAACATATTGAAGTGTATGCACACAAGGAAGATGAGCCTTATATTCAAGGTGAAAAAGCTTTGATCAAATTTGATCCACAACAAATGATCAAGCGTTTTGAGTCCCTTCCTGAAGAAGAACAGCGTCAGGCACATGAGCTTTTCTCTGAAGCACCGAAAGCTCATGTTGATACCATATTAGAAGGCGGCGATGTTTTACCATTTTGCGGTGGGATTACTATCATAAACACACCTGGTCATACTCCTGGACATATTAGTTTATATCTTAACAAAAGTAAAACATTAATTGCTGGGGATGCATTTGTTTCTGAAAATGGTAAAGTAATCGGTCCTAGTGCAGCGCTAACACCCGACATGGATACCGCTGTTCAATCCTTGAAACAACTTGTAAACTTTGATGTCGAAAGTATCGTTTGTTATCACGGTGGTATTTGTAACGACAATGCTAACGAACAGTTAAAAGAACTTGCTCACAAATCTTTCTAATACGTGAATTACATAAGGCATAAGGATCATCCCCTATGCCTTTTTTTCACCCCTTTTTTTGTTGACTCCTCTTCTCTTCCGCACTTCGCACAAGCAAGACTCTAATCACTTTAATCATTCAGCTCTAATATTCTACGTATGCTGTATATTCACCCCTTACTGAATTCCTTGCATCAACATATAGTAATACAGAACACTGTATGGGAAGTGGTGGTTCTTGACAGAATTTAATCCAAATCAACTTCATATTAAGTTTATACCCCCAGCCTCAACCATCCATCCAATTGAAGGAAGAAAGTATACCTTAACGCATTCAAAAGCACAAACAGACCTCTTCTTAAGCATCGGTTATATCTATGACTATGCAGCTATTGACCTCCAATTTCGCGATGAAATTGTAGCAGATTGGAAACGAACCGCTCGTAGCCATTTTTTCCTTCATGGTAAGGTCTTTATAAGTAGTGGAGAATTTGAGAGACAACAAGCAAAAGTGAGATGTTATAATTTTCACAAGACAATGTCTCAAGCACTTCAAGGAATGATTCAGGGTGACCACTCTTTCCTCCTTAATCACTCCTATCTTTTAGATTGTCCTATCTACATCTCCTACCAATCAGTTTATCCAGAATACCAACACTTTGTTTACTATGGGACACCCAATTTTTTTATAAAATAAAACCTCTTTACTATGTAAAAAGCCGAAGATGACTGTCACTTCTCATCGTCGGTTTTTTTATAATGGATTTATTTATTTATTCTCTAACGATATCCTCTAAAGCTTGTGTCAATTGCTGAAAAGTAAATTCAAAGCCACTGTTCAACAGTCGCTTGGGAATGCTATATGTTCCTTCTAATGCAATGCTTGGATCTATCCGAAGGACGAGTGGCGCAGCAATTTTCACTAGAAATGCTGGTGCTGGTAAAGCAAAAGCCTTATGCATAACAGTTCTCAGGTCTTTCATAAACGTTTTGTTGGTTACAGGTGTTGGAGCGCAAGCATTATACGCACCAACATACTGATCATCTTTAATGACATTCAGAAGAATTTCTTGCAAATCATCTATATGTATCCAACTCATAAACTGTTGTCCAGATCCAACTGTACCACCCAGATGATAGTTCGTTAATTTTATTAAAGGTGCTAAAACACCCCCAGCTTTACTCAAAACAAGACCGAAGCGTAGCACAACCTGCCGCGTCTCTGGTAGGGAAGAATGATAAAAGGTCTCCTCCCATTGTTTACATAATTCAGGTAAAAAACCTTTTCCAAGCGGTGCCTCTTCATCACACGGTTCCATTACATTACCATATCGTCCAATAGCACTGGCTTGTATAAACAGGTGAGGTGGCTGTGGTGTCGCTAACACATACTCTCGCAAAGCCTTCACTGCATCAACTCTTGAGCTAAGCAAGATTTCTTTATTTGCCGCATTATAATTGCAACGAATGCTCTTCCCAGTCAAGTTAATGAGAACATCACAACCTACGATCTCCTCCCACCAAGTCCCTTTATTTTTAGCATCCCAATGAATATAATGCACACCCTCTTTATCATGCGCAATACCTCTGGTCAATACCCATACGCCAAACCCTTGAGCGACTAAAAATCGAGAAAAGTACTGCCCTAGATAACCAGAACCTCCAGCAATGACAATCTTCTTGAGTACGATCTTTATCTCCTCCTTCTCTTACGTCACATCAGAGTTGTACATTGCACCTGTTAAATAACCTTATCAATAACATGGACAACCCTTTCAGCTTGCCAGTCTCTCCCATTGATCAAAGGCTACTTGCCTCTCTGTGAATCAAAAATCTAAAGTTATATAGTAGTATAGTTATAGTAGCCTAACTTTTGAGAGATTTCAATGGAGGAGACCAGCTCCATGCGGCACACAGGATGTGCTAGCTTCGGTGTTGGCACATCTTGTGTGCCGAGTTTAGCCGAAGTTCCCTAATAATAGGCTTCCCAAGTGGGGTTTTGGACACATGTTGTTCCTGAAGGAGTCTCGTGTCTTTTACTCCCATCCACGATACGACCATTAGACCATTAATGCAAGAAACCTATGGAGACTCCTGCAGGAAAAGCAACAGCTGAAAATCCTTAGTGTGACACGACAGTGAAACACTAAGGATTGAAGCGTTGCCTGCGGAAAGCGATGTAGGTTTCTGACGCGGATTTATAAGCCTTGTTTAAGGAGTATCTTGGGAAAGCGAGTGTTCTGAAACGGACATCCACATGCTACACTAGAAAAAAAGAACGCCGATTATCTTTTTTGATAACCGACATCTGTTTTAATTCTTTCAGCTTAGTTATTTATGTCCCAACTACCGCTCTAAGCTGATGTTTACCTAGCTAATCGACTGATTCTGATAGTTAAAAGCGGATTTTTTGTAGCAGCTCCATGCAGGTTCTTTTTCCCCCTTCATCTAAACCATCCAACAGCTTAGCGATCGCTTGGCGATGAGAAGGAAAAATCATTTCTATCAAAGCCATACCCTTATCTGTTACCACCGCATAAATCACACGTCTATCTTCTGGACAAGGTTTGCGACAAATCAAACCTTTCTCCTCAAGTTTATCAATCACATAGGTCATGCTCCCGCTAGCAAGAAATACCTTATCGCCAATTTGCTTAATGGGCTGCTCTCCTTTGTGATATAAAAGTTCAAGAACATCGAATTCCGTCGGGTTTAATCCATGACTTCGGATATCTTTAGCTACTTGATCCATGACTTTTCTATAAACATGTGATAACATAGCAAATAATTTTAGTGAGAGCTCCTCATTTTCCTCTATCATGTGGGTCAGTCCTTTTATCTTGAATTCAAGATAATAATACCAAGCACCCTTTAGGATGTCAATATTTGAGTGAATGTATAGAAAATGAAGTCCCAGGCTGTTATCATAAACTCCCTCTCTAGCACTCTAAGGCTTATTTCATCATAATAAACTTCACAAGGATGTAAATAAAATAAGGTAGAGCAAAAAAGAGGACACCTTTAAATAGCAATGAAGAAAGTTGATCCACCCATTTTTCTGGATCCCATTCTTCTATTGTTTGCTTAACCCTATCAAGTTTATCCAACAATGTTTTATGAATCGAAGCTGATTTAGCCTCTGCTTTATTTTCAAACATTGACGCTCAATCCTCCTATAAATCAGATCTAATAGAGTCTATGCTTGTCCAAAACAGTCTATGAGCAAAAGGAGCTATTAAATCTGATAAAACGATTAGAAGAGGCCCACTTCCCATAATCTTATTTCAAATATGGAGCCAGTTTCTCATTGAGCATTCGTACTTTGTCTGATTGTCGCATGAAGAGTTGTGCTGCTTCGTTATTTTCAGTGTCCAAAGCATACATGTCGAGATCAGCTTGGATTTTTTTGAGCTGGGCTGCTACTACTTGCCGAGCATTTGACGGTGGTTCTAATTTTTTATCATTCTTCAAATCCACATATAAATTCCCTTTGGAATCCATTTGTGCGACATAAATGTCTTTAAAATGAGTGGCTCCTTGCTTCTGAATTTCCCCATAGAGCCATTCTTTGCTATACCCCGCTGATTCTAGACTTTGTTCTTGAATCACACCATCGCGAATAAAGATATACGCTCTTTTTTCCTGTTCTACTGCTATTCCAAGAAGCTTAGGAGTAAGGGGCTCACTATCTGACTTTTTCATGACGCTCACCTGACCATTTGTCTCGAATACCGCTAGTTCAACATCTGCTAATTTAAAAGCGTTCTCCTGTCTTAAATTAAGCATAAGCTGTTCCACGGATAGCTTCGACTTTTTTAAATTTTTTTCTTGAATTTTTCCATTTTCTATGATTATCGTTGGCTTTCCACCAACCATTGCTGAGAAAACATAGGATTTGAGAGCTAGCAAAGCAATGATAAGGGAAATACCTCCCCACACACATAAGGCGATGACACCATTTAATAGCTTGACATTCTGGTCTACAGCCAACTGTGCAGCAATTGAGCCAATCGTTATGCCCACAACATAATCAAAAAAAGTGAGCTGAGATACTTGTCGTTTTCCAAGAATACGACATATAACAAGTAAAAAGATGAATGAAAAGAGCGAACGGATAAGTATGAGTAGATATTCTGGCATGTTTATCCCTCCATCAAAAGTTTTTTTATTATTATTCCTCATTATTTGGATAATATAAGAAAAAGATACTTAAACAATTGACATCAGGAGGTTGATCATGACTCATCAAAAACGCTCCATATGCTGTAGTGTACTCGTTCTGCTTTTAATGATTGTGCCTATCTATAATGCATCGGCAAAATCAACAAAACCTATTTATCAAATCACCATAGAAATTCAAGATAATCTGACATCGAAAAATTGGGATGCCGCTGATCAATATACACAAAAGCTTGACCGCTATTATCGTAAACATTTGTGGAAATATCAATTGATGGGAGATGAAGCAGAGTACGAGAGCGCTACGAATGATATCGCACAAATTCGAACGGCTATTGCTGTTAAAGACCATAAACAAGCCTTACTCATCCTCTCCAATCTTAAAGAAACCTTACAGCACATCTATTCGCTATAGTCTTTAATAACATCAAAGACAAAAATCCCATCCACTTTTGCAGTGAACGGGATTTTTTATTAGGATAATCACGGCTATCCCTGAGAGAAAGGTGTACTGACAAACTGTGGCTCCTCTTTTTGAACTTGCAACAACCGTGTTTCTAAGGATGTAACCACCTGATGAGAATCCTGGCTGGCCTGCTTAAACAAACCTTGTACATGTGTATCTTTCGTTTCATACGAAAAAAGTTCCAGGCTTGCTTGGACACTCTTTAATGTTGCAATGGTTTGTTTCAATTGTTGTGAAACGGTCATATTCACACACATCCCTTCTCATCCTTTAATATGTGTTAAATAAGACGGTTTAAACCCATTAATTGTCAGAGAGCTGTTCTCTAATAGCTTGCAGGACATAGTCTATAGATTTAATGGTTTCCAAAAAACGTCTCCGCCGCGTATCCTTTTGAAAGCAAGTCACAGAAACGATCGTCAAGTTATCATATGTATCATCTGCTTGCTTTGTATAAATATACTTAAGCTGCTCGCTTTTTATCCACTCCCTCACCAATGGCCTCCAGTTATCGACAAGCACTAATACTTTATCTGCAAAAGGCTTAACCGTACCATAAAAATCCATCTCATAACCTTCAGAGTGAGTTTTATCAACAAACTGCTCATGAGCATACTGATTAACTTCAATTAATTGCTCATTCCATTGAAACAACTGTCGTTTTAAGTTATCATCCACGACCGTCACCTCCACCCTTATCCTATCAAAAGTAATCAAAAACAGCTACTTTTGAAGTTAAAAAAACAGCGGAGCAATCGATTGAGGCATTTTCACCTTTCTGCGACGTAATCCCATTGCTTCTTGATAGTCACTGATCTGTTGTTGCCTCTCACCCAAAAGCTGGAGCTGTGCTTCAATAGACTCAATATATACGTCAATGCCTTGAATCATTTTGTGAATTTCTTCTAATTCACGACGATGCTCTAGTATTTGCAAGATAACAATTTCATCTGCTTTACTAGAAATTTTTCGTTCGATTTGCTCCACCTTCATTTCTAGCATATCAAGCTTGTGAGTAAACGCATCAACAGAAACCTCAAACGATTTTTTTGAATAATCCATGTCTGTTCTTCCTCTCCTTATCACGTTTACTTACCCTATTCGTGAGATTTTTCCAAGTCCCTTCACCCTTGACAAAAGAAGTGATGATTCTGCAGAGAAAGTGCTCATTCCTTTTTTATTGCATTGCCTTTTCACGTTTTTCTACAATTTTTATAGAGTCGTTGAAAGAGCTTTGTTTTTTTGCCAAGCATTACGGTGATCCTCTTCTAATGAAGAAGCTCACCATCCTTTATTGGTTATTCTTATTCATGATGTGGGATTTTCACAATAAACAAAACCTTATTAATGGAAATGCGTTATAATAAGAAAATAAAGATTGGGAGCTTATCCTTTAGAAGGGAGATGAACACGATCAATTATCCCAATGGAAAACCCTACCCTATTTCAGCGGCTTCTACAGTGCCCTCATCACCACACTCTCATGAAACCGATTATGGCAACCGTGGAATGACATTAGAAGATGATTTGAATATAACCAATCACTATTATCGTGAACAACACAGAGCATTAATTTATAAAAAACCAATACCACTACAAATCGTGAACGTTGATTATCCGAAAAGAAGCGCTGCAAAAATTACAGAGGCTTATTTTAAAAAACCTTCAACAACTGATTATAACGGTGTCTATCAAGGGAAATATATTGACTTTGAAGCAAAAGAAACGCAAAATAAAACCGCATTACCTTTACAAAATTTTCATGAGCATCAAATCGCTCACATGCAACAGGTGAAAGAGCACCGAGGTATTGCTTTTATTATTGTTAAATTTTCAAGCGACAATGAGATTTATTTAATGGATGCACAGCATCTATTTACGTTTTGGAGGGAGCAGCAACATGGCGGAAGAAAGTCCATTCCAAAGCAAGCGTTCATTTCTAACGGTTACCTGATTCCTCAGGATTTTAGAATAAAAATTGATTACTTAAAAGTGATCGATCACTATTATTTATAAAACAAGTGTCAAATAATTGACTTTTTCTTGTTAGGCGGGCAAAAATGGATAAGTGCAACGTATAGTATCAATTGATCAATTTAGAAAACAGGTCTTAATAAAAATCAAGAATTTCTAGAAGAATCTGATAGGCTTCTTTTTTACGGAGAAATACCCCTAAGTGACATTGGGTGATGACCTATCGGAAAGGTTGGAGAATCGTATGGCAGACTATACTTCGAGACAAGAACGCAGAAAAGCAATGCAAAACACTACAGGGAAACATAGCAAGAATAATAAATACAAAAAAAGTTTGTTTAAACGGATTTTATTGACATTAGTGCTCGCCGTGCTTTTCATAGGATTGGCAGGATCCCTTGCGGTAGCAATCATCATTCACCATGCACCACCGCTTGATGAATCGAAGCTAAAAATTGCATCAACTAATGAAATTTATGGTGTAAATGGGAATGGCAAGAATGTCGTATTAGCAACAACTGGATCACAAAATCACATCTATGCTCCGATGAACAAAATACCTCAAGTGGTGAGAGATGCCGTCGTTTCAGTTGAGGATGCACGTTTTTATCACCATTTTGGTATCGATCCTATTCGTATCGGAGGTTCAGTTGTTGCTAATTTTAAAAATGGTTTCGGTTCTCAAGGGGCAAGTACGATTGATCAGCAACTCATCAAGCTTAGCTACCTTACCCCGCAAAAAACATTGACAAGAAAAATTCAAGAGGCTTATCTTGCTGTTAAATTAGATAGGGTGTATACCAAAGATCAAATATTGGAAATGTATCTTAATAAGATCAATTATAACGAAGGTGCCTATGGTATAGCGACAGCAGCTCAAACCTATTTTGGTTTATCCTTAAATCATCTAAAGGACATTAGCTTAGCACAAGCTGCTATGTTAGCTGGTATTCCTAATCTTCCTGCATATTATGATCCAATTTCGCACCCAGATAACGCTAAACAACGTCGTGATCTTGTCCTTGACATGATGGTGAAAAACCATAAAATAACACAAGCCCAAGCTGATCAAGCAAAAAAAGTTTCGATTAAAGACATGTTGAAGAATCGCCCTACAGGTAATGGAAAAGCGGGTCAAAACCAGGACTATGAGGTCATTGACTATATTAAAGATAATTATGTTGGTAAAGGTAAAGAAATCAGCAATAAAACCTGGTCGCAAGGTGGTCTTAAAATCTCTACCACTTTCAGCCAACTGGCACAAAACAAAGTCACCGCATTGCTCAATGATGATAAAAATTTTGCTGGTACAAAACAAAATTTACAAGCAGGAATTGCCATTGTTGATACTAAAACAGGTGGAATTTTAGCGCTTGGCGGACGGCGTCACTATAACCCAACAGATTATAGTTTTGCCACACACGGAGGCAATCAAATAGGTTCTACTGCCAAGCCTATTTTCGCTTATGGTCCAGCTATCGAATATCTCAAATGGCCAACCACCCATATAACAGATGATTCGCCTCACGACTATTCAAGCGGTCAGACTATCCATGACTGGGATAGCCTGTATATGGGTAAAATTTCTATAGAGCAAGCGTTATATATGTCAAGAAACATCCCTGCCGTTCGCACATTGCAACAGGTGAGTAGTCAGGAAGGAGATAAAAAGGTCATTGATTTTGCCAATAATCTCGGTATGGGAATTAACTCATTAAACGAATCTTATGCCATCGGATCTTATAGTGATGTCAGCCCATTACAAATGGCATCCGCTTATGCTGCCTTCGGAAATGACGGTATCTATAATAAGGCTCACGCCCTCACATCAATTGTTTACCCAGATGGGCGTAAAGTTAGCTTTAACCATGAACAACATCCAGCTATGAAGAATTATACGGCTTTTATGATTACACAAATGCTTAAACAAGTCATAAGTAACCCTCAGGGAACCTATGCAGGACCGAACTTGTCTGGTTATACGGTTGCCGGTAAGTCTGGATCTTCAAATGCCGGACCTGATCTACAAAAAAAATACCATATTTCTGATTATAATCTGAACCAAGGTTATCTTGATTCCTGGTTTGATGCGTATACCCCTGATATTTCCGTATCAGTGTGGAACGGTTATGATTTGAACGGCGTAGACCCTAATAGTAGTAGCGATATGCAAAAGGATGGCGTCCTGTTATTGTCGCCTGGTGAAAAACGTATTTCCAATGAATTAGCTGGAAAGCTCATTTTATCATTAGCATCAAGAAATACTCCTGAGTGGAAGCAGCCGAGCTCCGTTGCTAAGGTGTCTATTGAAAGAGACACGGGTCTTGTTGCAACCGCTAATACACCAAGCAGTAATATCATTACTGGTTATTATGTTAAAGGGACAGAACCGACACAACAGTCGACAAAATATCAAGAAGTTGATGCACCCACAGGATTTAGGGCTCTCTATAATACAAGTAATCATTCTGTCACATTGAATTGGAACTATGGTAAAACAAATAATATTAGTTTTGAAGTCTCTCAAAAGATTAATGGGAGTTATCAAACCTTGAGCAATACGGATAATAAGACTATGACAGTGCAGCGTCTGACCCCTGGACAGACATATAATTTCGCTGTCAAAGCCATCTTTACCGACACTAATGGGTCTAACACACAAGAAAGTGATGCGGCAACAGTAACGATCAAAATCCCAAGTGATGACACTCAAAGTGCTCCTAAAAATGACAACAGTGCTAATGATAATCAAAATAACCCAGACACTAATAAAAATAACTCAGACACTAGTAAAAATAATCCAGCTACAAACCCATCGGATTCTCAAGGTAATGATGACACTAACCAGCCACAAAATAATAATGGCAATCAAAATTCTGGGTCTGGGGATCAGCAAAACAGCAATCCAAATAATGACCAAGGAAGTAACCCTTCTGGTCAAGCCATCCCTCCAAAACCAGGTACTAATAGTACTACTCAAAGTAATCAAAGCAATAATAATCGCAACCATTAGTCCTGCTGGTTTATATATAGAAATTCCGAAGCTAACACATCCTGTGCATCAAAAACCCTCAAGTTTAAAAACTTGAGGGTTTTGTTTTCATCAAACCTCAATGATTTGTTTCACGCTTTTGCTACCTTCATTCTTTTCTTCCCTTCTCTACAAATATCAAGTAGGGGGCATTCCGAACATTTTGGGTTTCGTGCAATACAGTGATAGCGACCAAAAAAAATCAACCGATGATGAGTGATCGTCCACTCGTCTTTAGGAATTAAATGTTGGAGATTTTTTTCTACCTCTAGCACGCTATCCTTCCACCTCGCAATACCAAGCCTCTTAGATACCCGTTCCACATGGGTATCCACCGCAATAGCCGGCACGCCAAAGGCATTGGACATAACCACATTAGCTGTTTTTCGTCCTACACCAGCTAATTCCACCAATTGCGCATATGTCTGCGGCACCTCTCCACCATAATTTTCAATCAACGATTCACATAGCTTCCGAATGTTTTTTGCCTTATTCCTGTAGAGTCCGATCCGTTTAATATCATTTTCCAATTCTTCTAGAGGAACAGCAAGATAATCCCATGGACTTTTATATTTTTTAAAAAGATCCTTGGTCACCTCATTGACCTTTTTATCAGTACATTGTGCACTTAATACAACGGCAATGGTCAACTCAAAAGCATTGGAATGTATCAGCTCACACTGCGCATCGGGAAACATCTCTTGCAAGACGTTTAGTATATGACGCATGCGCTTATTTGTTATAGCCATGCTAACCCCTCTTAACACAATTTATATTTTTTAAATCATTATGTAGGTTCTTTCATATAAAAAAGCAGGGCTTCATGTAATAAGTCCAACAGTTTGTTAATTATCCAACCAATTATACATAGGAAGCGGTGTTGACTGACGTTGTTCTCCCTTAGCTTGCCGGGTAGAAGTCTTCACGTTAAAATGCCCTCTCACCTTCTCACCGTGCACCCTAGCCTGCTCTAAGGTTTGGATGCCATTTTTCTTCCAATCAAACAAGATACGATCTATATATCGAAAATTGAGCTTTCCAGAAATAACCGCTTCACGAAGAGCTGCCTTTATGATCTCTGGTGAATGAGCATCATCATCCAACCACATTGTTAAGGATTCACATTCCATGGGAGAAAGAGGCCTCCCGAATTCCTTTTCAAAAATAGTATACAATGCATCTTCTTGCTCAATCTTTTCATGCTCCGTCCTTGAAAGTAAATTCACACTGATCAACCGATTCCATAAAGGTTCTAAGGAATAGCTTTCCGAATAAACACTGCCCTTCTTTTCTTGAACAATATTTAAAAAACCTCGTTGTACAAGTTCACGTAGATGGCTTGTACATTGTAAAACATCACAGCTCATTTTTTCTGCCAGTTCATTTGGGGTCGGAAAAGGGTTGCCCTCTTTAACATATTTAAAAATCTGTAAGATCATCATACACTGGGTTTCATTTAAGCCAATTTCAGCATAAGCATCCAACAACAATTTGGGAATAGATAACGCTCCATCAGTCATCAACTCAATCATTACTGCTTTCTCCATTTTTCGACACCTCTTACCGATCATTATATCATATTTCTACAATATCCTTAGTCATTAAAAACGGAAAAAGTAGAAATCAACATATCTTCATTTTATTTCTCATGAAAAGAGACCGGAACAATTGAAAAGAGCAGTACACTCCAATACATTTTGGTAGGTACCACTCTTTTTTTCGACACACGGATGTGCCAAAGTTCCTAAATATCTTCGCTTCAGAATGCTCGCTTTCCTCGGGCACGGCCTCAGCCTCCTCAGAAAGCACCAAACGCTTTCTTGTGGGGTCTTCAGACCGTGCTGTTCCCGAAGGAGTCTAGCATCTTTCGCTCCCATCCATTTGTATACCAAAGATGAAAAATAAATAAAATAAAAAGAATCAGTCACTTTTCGGTGATGCAAACATAAAAATTAATGGAAGCAACCTATGGAGACTCCTGTG